>ERZ773239.854-NODE-854-length-27600-cov-8.532147_pt1 | contig 27600 bp, 25 predicted proteins | sample MGYA00580521_ERZ773239 | MGnify/ENA primary metagenome ERZ773239 (study PRJEB29015, sample SAMEA2737801) | human gut metagenome | biome: human gut; feature: human-associated habitat; material: faeces | place: China | collected 2012 ... | reverse complement strand
ATGAAGAAAGCTAGGCGCAGTGCGGACACTACGTCCGGCTTCTTTCAAGCACAAGCATAACACTTTGAGGTTGTGCGATCAACAACTGAAAACAAATTTCGGAGAACTGCACAACTACAAAAGGTTCTATTTGTAAAAAAATACCGCCCATGCAGCGCAGCGATGATTTTGTCGGGTGAAACAGCGGCAAAATGAATCGGGTGTGTTGCGGGGCGGTATCGGAACTCCACACAGCGTCTTAAACAAAAGAAAATGCGAGCGACGTCAGTGACGGCACTCGCACAAAAGATTACTCTTTTTAATATCAATGATATTATATGTGAACTAATTCAACTTGTCAACAACTTTTTTCAGAAATTCAAAAGAAGTTGCTATCAATTTGTTTCCTTCTGGACCTTCAAAATAATCTATATGCCTTTGCATTCGACCGTTTACGAATTCAGTGAGTTGCTTTATCCGACGTTTTTTGACGGAAGGGCTAACAATTTTGTTATAAGCATATAGCAAGCAGACAATTTCAAACATCGGACGGCTTGTCAATTTACTGCGGCGTTCACCAGCTGAGATATTGTCGAGTGATGCAATAAAGGCCGAGATCTCAGGTGATGGCCTTGTTGTGCTCGTGCGAGACAGCGCATTGAGCAAACAGTTATTATGCGCGCAAGCATTGCGCAAACTTTTGACCGGATTCAAAACTCTTTGGTGTAACAGTGGTGTAAACTGTGGATTTCGCTCTGCATAAAAACGGTACATACGCAAAAATTCGCCAAATCCAATCAGTTCTTCCAGAACCCACATTGGACAATCAACGTCATAAATACGTGTTGATAGATACGCCTGCGGACTCTGTGCCGGGAAAACAGAACATACTGCAAAATACTTTTCAATTAGTTCGCCTGTAAAGGAGGCGTCTGTTTTTCGTTCGATAGCTGCCAAAATCTCCGGGTATTGTGCAAGAAAATCACGGACGATTGCATAGCCGTCTTCACTCGTATTTTCTTCTAATTCACGCAGAAGCGAAACTTTCAAATCATGCTCTACATCAATGCACATTTGCAGAAGAAGCTCCCTTAGGTAAAAATCCAGTGTAGACAGCTCAGTCAAATATGCAAACTCAAGATGGATGTATTTTCCTGCATTTGGGCCAGCAATATGTTTGGGGTAATTTTTTCGATAAGATGCTGTGCGCAGATAATTGTTTCTCTGTGAAAAACATTCTACGGCCTGTTCTTCTGAAATGAGATGAAATTGGATACCTTTTTCATCATGGAGCATCTGAACAAGTTCTTCCGCAGTCTTTTTCGGTTTCATTTTAGAATTTTCGATTATGCTCACATCCTGTTCAATCGTTCTTTTTCAGTTGCCCCATCAATTCCTGAAAACTTTCCAGAGCACTCTGCAAATTTTCAATAATATCCGCGGCAAGTTCGTCCGGCGCAGGGAGAGTGTCCAAATCGGCAAGCGACTTGTCCTTCAGCCAGAAAATATCCAGACTGGTTTTATCACGTTCCAGAATTTCATCTACCGTGAATCTGCGCCAGCGGCCTTCTGGATTTTCCTGTGACCATGTTTCTGTGCGTTCGTGGCGGTTTTCCGGATGATAGCATTGAATGAAATCCTGCAAGTCAGCGTCCGTCATGGGATGCTGACGAAGCGTAAAGTGAACATTTGTGCGAAAATCGTAGATCCAGACTTCCTTTGTCTGACGCTCTGGGCTGGCGGGACGCTTATCGAAGAAAATCACATTTGCCTTTACACCCGGCTTGTAAAAAATGCCGGTTGGCAGACGGAGAATGGTGTGCAGATCCGTGGTGTCCAACAGCTTTTTACGGATGATCTCGCCTGCACCACCCTCAAACAGAACGTTATCCGGTACAACAACGGCCGCCTTTCCGGTCGACTTCAGAATCGTATTGATATGCTGGATAAAGTTGAGCTGCTTATTTGAGCTGGTCGTCCAGAAATCCTGCCGGTTGTAGACCAGATCCTCTTCTTCCTGCTCCTCTTCTTCATTGGTGAAGGTGATGGAGGATTTTTTACCGAACGGCGGGTTCGTCAGTACATAGTCTACACGATAACCCGGGTCAGACAGCAGCGCATCCCCGCGCATGACGGGGACTTTGCCGTACAGGTCACCGATATTGTGCAGATACAGATTCATCAGGCAGAGTTTGAAGGTTGCAACCACAAGTTCAGTTCCATAGAACGTTTCGTTTTTCAGGAATTCTTTCTCTGTGCGGTCGAGTGCATAGTTCTTTGGGTCAGCCAAGAACGCCTGTGCAGCAAGGAAAAAGCCGCCGCTTCCGCAGCAGGGGTCAGCAATCGTCTTTTTCGGTTCCGGGCGCAGACAGGCCACCATTGCTTTGATGAGCGGGCGGGGTGTAAAATACTGCCCTGCACCACTTTTTACGTCTTCTGCGTTCTTTTGCAGCAACCCTTCGTAGATCTCGCCCTTCACATCGGAGGACATGGACACCCAGTTTTCCTTGTCGATCATCTGCACCACGCGGTACAGGATGGAAACATTGCTGATTTTGTTGACGGCCCCTTTGAAGATCTGCCCTAAAATGCCGCCCTCATCGCCCAGCCGTTCCAGTATAGCGCGGTACTGATTTTCCAGCTCTGCGCCCTTAAGCGTGTTCATATCCGACCAAGCATAACCTTTAGGGATGCCGGTTTCTCGCTTATACGGCGGGCGGGAGTATTCATCGGACATTTTCAAAAAGATCAGGTAAGTAAGCTGTTCAAGATAATCACCGTAGGATACGCCGTCATCCCGCAGCGGATTGCAAAGTCCCCATACTTTGGAGACGATATTAGAAGATTGTTCTGACATATATTTTCTACCAACATTTAGTGTTTTGCTTTTATACGAAAGCGTTTTGAAGAGTCTTTTTGAGTATTTTTATTACTATGGGATTCTACTGTTTTTTCCTTTTTCAGAAAAGGCTGTCTCAAGCCTTGTGGCAAAGTCAAAAGTTTCTCAGCATATGTTGTAACCGCAGCTAAACAAATTGCTACTAAATATAGACCTGCCATTATGAAAAACATAACTATATCCATAAATAGTGGATCTATGGTTGTTATATGACTAGAGGGGAAGACGCCTTTACTTTGCGAGCTGTCAATCAAAAACATAACACCAATAGCAATTAGAAGTATCGTCACCATCCCAACATATCTTCTCCAAAATTTCGCAGTAGTCATATAGTACAATGAGTTCTTCTGTTTATGGAGATTTGGATTTTCTTTTTCTTTAAAAGTTCCTCCCTTAATTTCACAATCAAAAGAAATATCGCTTCCTTCATGAACAATTTGAATAGTTACCCCCTGCTTTGGATCGATGTAATCAAAATTCAAAACAGCCATCTTGTCTTCGACTCGTTCAATTTCAAATTTGTTAGTTTCTCTATTAGTCGCAAGAATTTGAATATCTAGTATTCTTGATTTTTCGCTGGGATATATTTTAAGTGTATTTCCTGATACAATATCTGATCGATTTATAGTTTGAGTTCCTGTATTCCAGATAGTACAAGTCGTTACAGTAATATCATAAATTTCTTTGTTTTCAAAAAGAAGATGGAGTTTTGGAACACGTTTTTTTCCGCTAGAAATCAGTTGTTCAGATTGGACTATCATATAGGAAAGCTCTTTTTTGCTTTTTCCTTTTATACCGTAGTAAAATGCTGCAATTAACCCAGCAACACCTATCAGCCAACCGGATAAGGTGAATAACGGATTTTGAACCCAAGATAAGTTCATGACTTTTACCTCACAATATATTAAACATCTGCTTCAAAATACTCTGCCGCAATGCATCCGCCTGTGCAAGCGCGGTATCAACTGTTTTTTCAATGCTATCGCAAACGGAAAGCCTGTCCGATATTTGTTTTACCAATTTTTCTTGCTCCTGCAAATCCGGTACACCAATAGGAAGATTTGCATAAGCAGATACATTTAGGTGACCTTGTGCGGCACCTCGTTCATTTTTCTTTACAATAGCTCTACCCATCGGAGAATTGGTGTATTGTGCTAAGAATTCCGGAATAACTTTGGATATATCCGGAACGGCAATGACCACATCTATTGCATTGTATCCATTATACCGCGCAGGAACGACCGATGCCATTCCCAAATTTGCTCCAGAACGTGAGATAAGAACATCATTTGTGTGAACTTCACTTCTACAATTTTGCTGGTGACCTTCTTTTGAAATCATCACCCAGTCAGTATCGTTAATATATCCTCTACGAACATTTGCATTGCGAAAAGCAGGAACGCCATTTTCGGAAACATAATATTGAGTTGGTTTTATAACAATGCCAACCTTTATATCTAAGCAAACGTCTTTTATATGAACCGATGTTGTTGAGACAGAATCAAAAATTTCCTTTAGCACAGCCTGCCGATATACCTCTAACTGCTCTTTTGTAGTTTTAAGAGTATCAACAGCCTTATCAAGCTCCGAGAAAAGTTCTTCGATGCGGGCAACAATGCGGAATTGCTCGTCTAATGGGGGAACATTCATTTCGATATTTTCCAAATCTCGTTTTGCAAGACTAGGAATTGTAGTCGATTTATCTAATGCTTTGAAATTAAAATAACAACAAAAATAATAAAGATATTTTGACACAAGTTGTTGACTCGGAATCAATCCGAATGCTGTATCAACATTCCAAAATGGTTCATTAACATAGAGCGGGCTATTGATTGTACCCTTTCGTCCAATAATAGTTGTTCCAGCAGGGCAAAGATACTCTTTAGAATACCCTATAATCCCACCACTTCCATAGATAGGATAACAGCCATTTATATCTGCAACATCTTTCTGATTTTTCCCGCTCTTTATTTCAAGAACTTCTTTCCATTTCATATTCGAGCTTATCAAGTGCCTTTCTTCCGTCCTTCCATAAACTCATTGCTTTCGTTTATAATGTCTTTTATCTCATCTTTAGTTCGATAGTCATTCGGAATCCAAGAATTGATTTCTTTTACGACAAATGGAAGCCTAATAGCCTTCTTATCATCGTAATTAAAATTTGAAAAGTATGTAATATCTGCACCATCAAATGTAAAATTATCTGGAGGAAAAAAGAAAGCAATAATTCCTAATGGATAACACGCCATCTCACATAAGGGAGAAAATTCAAAAGAATTCATATTCCAAATTGCTGTCAAACCATCGAATCGACCCAAGTCGCTATCTGTTGCATAAAGAAAAATTCTAACTTTCTTGGAGTTTAATCCCTTTTCATCCTTGGTCAAAACAAAATGTTTTAGCGCTTGTAGTTCCTTGGCCGCTTGATGAAGAGCTGTAAAAGGAAAACTCTCAGGATATTGAATGGATGGGTCAGGACTGTTAAGAGAACAGATTATGGAGATAATCTGTTTAATAAATCTTAACGGATAAACTTCAAATTCAATTTCAGTAATTGATGGATTGGCTTTATAGCATAAAAGTGCTTGTGCAAACTGATAGGACACTTCTTGGTAAGACTTTCCATACCATGCACCTGTTAAATTATTGCAATCTTTGCAGAGGGTATATTTTCCACTCCCAAGTTGAGCGTTCTGGTATCGAATATTTTTCATATCCCATGGATCATTTGAACTGCCTATAAATTTTTCTCCACTATATAATTTAACTGGACGTTGGTTAAATGCAGCTCTTGGTGGAATATGCTCAAAGGTTAAATCTTCAAAATATCTATTACACAGTGCGCAAACACCCGGATGTTTTATTTTCATTTACGCTACCAATTCCTCATTCAATTCGTCCAAAATCTCCTGATACTTTTCCCCGAACACCCGATAGAACCCACCCAAGCCGCCTTTGCTGTCAAACGGCGTATATTCCAAGTCCTCCGGCAGAATGCTCAGCGATGTGATGATATGCTCCTTAATCAGCCGCAGCCATTCCATCTGCTCAGCGGTAAAGTGGACCGCACCGGTGTTGCGGCGGAAGGTCCACTGTTTGAAGTTGTAGTTTACCCGGTCGGCAAAGGGCGAAAGGGTATCCGTATAGCCCATCTGAAAACGGATAATAGAAATCAGATCGGTCAGCTGAGCGAGTGTGCCTTTCTTTACCTTGTCAGGCTGCTTGATGGCATAACAATCCCACAGGCGCTCGACCGTGATGCCCTTTGCTTTGAGTTTTTGATACAGTTCCGTCAGTTTTTTCAGTACCATCGGACGTTTTTTATACGTTTCATTGTAGATGATGCGCAGGGCAAGGATTTCATCTTTATTTTCCTCGATGAAATCCTTGAATGTAGAAATCACCCGGTCTGCCGTTTCCTCCTGATTGGTATCATAACCAGCAAAGAGTACTTTGTCCAGATTAACGCTGTCGATGATCTGGTCATGGCTGCGGCGGACATTTTCAATAAAATCGCGAACTTCCGGCTTCTGGAAAGGTGCAACGGCCTGTTTGATGAGCTCTTTCTGGGTCTGTGCAAGCTGTTCCGGTGCGGGCGTAAGCACGCCGGTTTCTGCTTGCGCTTTGGCCTGAATGACATCTTCATCAAAGGCATTCAGCAGATTCTCCGCAACCTGCTCTGCGGTCTGCCCTACGGTTTCTTTGAACTGCTTGTGTTCGCTGCGTTCCATCCTGCGGCTGAGACGAATGACGCGGTTTGCAAGAGAAGTCAAGGTATCCTCATCCCGCGCACCGAGTGCAATGTTCATCATCAGTTCCTTCATGGAAACCGCTGGCTTGCGTTCCAGCGTGCGGGTCTCGGTCTTTTTGGATTTGGTTACACCCACTGCATCCACGATCACAAAGTGATCTTTGTTTTCCGTAGCAGAAGGTGTTACCTTTTGTAAATCATCCTTGCTCAGCGTGCGGGTGCCGCGGCCTTTCATCTGCTCGAAGTAATTGCTACTGCGCACATCCCGCATGAAGAGCAGGCACTCGATGGGCTTTACATCCGTACCGGTCGCGATCATATCCACGGTAACGGCTATACGTGGGTTGTAGTCATTCCGGAACGAGCTGAGAACGGCTTCCGGATTCTGCGCACTGTAAGTGATCTTTCTGCAAAAATCGTTTCCTTCGCCGAATTCTTCCCGGACGATCTGCACAATATCGTCTGCATGGCTGTCCGTCTTGGCAAAAATCAGCGTTTTGGGGACTTCTTTCCGGTAGGGGAACAACGTGGTATGGAGTGCTTCTTTGAAGGTGCGAATCACAGCACGGATCTGGCTTGGATTTACGACATCCTTATCCAACTTGGACTGTGTGTAGAACACATCCTCGTCCATCTGCTCCCAGCGTTTTGCGCGCGTCAGGCGGTTACGCCGCTCGATCAACTGCTTTAGGATGGTTGCACCATTTTTCGTCACATCGGTTTCAATCAGATAAATGTCCTCGCCAACGTTAACGCCGTCCAGAACGGCCTGCTCTCGCGTATATTCGCTGACAAAATTTTCATTGAAGTAGCCGATGGTTCGCTTATCCGGCGTAGCGGTCAGGCCGATGATAAACGCATCAAAATAGGAAAGCACTTGACTCCATACATTGTAAATAGAACGATGGCATTCATCTACAATGATACAGTCAAAGAACTCCGGCGGAATTTTGGCATTGTAGACGACCTCTTTTGGTGCTTTGCTTTCGGCGGTGACATATTCCGCAAAGGGAATCTCTTCTGCCTGTTCGTCCAGTTCTTCCCCTTTTAGAATGGAATACATCCGCTGAATCGTACTGATGCAGACCTGTACATCCCCGGAAATATAAGAGTTTTTTAACCGGCGTACACCATACAATTCCGAAAAGCTGCGAGGATCATCATTGGGCTTGTATGCCATGAACTCGCGCTCGGCCTGTTCACCAAGGCTGCGGGTATCTACCAGAAACAGGATGCAATTCATTCTGCCGTATTTCAACAGCCGATAGGCGGCAGTAATGGCTGTAAAGGTCTTGCCTGCGCCGGTTGCCATCTGCACAAGAGCACGCGGCCGATTTTCTGAGAACGAAGTGTCCAGACCATGAATTGCACTGATTTGACATTTGCGGAAGCCCGATTCATCCAGCTGCGGGATACGCTTCAAATTGTTGCGCACAGTATCCGGTTCAGCAAGCCAGCGTTTCAACGTCTCCGGGCGGTGGAACGAGAATACCTCGCGCGAACGGTATTTAAGATCTGCGTAATCGGTAAAACGCACCAATTCGCCAGTGGCTTCGTAGGCAAACCGAACCTTGTGCTCCCGCTTTACCCATTTGAACTGGCTATTTGCATAGCGGCTGGACTGCGTTTCCACGTCTGTCAGCGCTTGACCTTCTTCGTCTTTCTTTGCCTCTACAACACCAACTGGCACTCCCTCAATGAAAAGTGCATAATCCACCGGACCGGTATTGGTAGGGAACTCGCGCACTGCAACACCGGAAGCAACCGTCAGATTTAGTTGTTTCAGATCCTGAATTGTCCAGCCACTTTGCCGCAATCTGTTATCGATCTGTTCCCGCGCTCTTGCTTCCGGAGTCATAACGATGCACCTGCCTTTGCTATCTTAGGGCAAACTGTTGATACCTCTATTTTATAAGATACAACACAATATTACAAGTGTTTCCCTTTTATAAATTTTAAAGCGATATACTTCATGAGAATTTTTCAAAGTACTTGAAAATACGTAAAATTCATGGTATAAATTATACGAAACAATTGCTGCTTAGTATCTGTTGCTCAACAATATCTAAATGGGAGGTGCCTGCCATGACCGCCGTGATCTATGCCCGCTATTCATCGGATAACCAACGCGAAGAATCCATTGAAGGCCAGATTCGTGAATGTACGGCTTATGCCGAAAAGAACGGCATCACGGTCATTAAGCACTACATTGATCGTGCATTCTCCGCAAAGACAGACAATCGCCCGGAGTTTCAGCAGATGATCAAGGACAGCGAGAAACGGTTGTTTGACATTGTGCTGGTCTGGAAACTTGACCGCTTTGCCCGGAACCGTTACGATTCTGCACATTATGAGTACCAGTTGGAGCGAAACCATGTCAAGCTGGTGTCCGCTACTGAACCAATTTCAGATGGTCCAGCAGGTATTATGGTCAAAAGTATGCTCACCGGCATGGCTGAATATTATTCCGCAGAACTTTCTGAAAAGGTCGTGCGCGGCATGACCGAGAATGTTCTGAAGGGCAAATATAATGGTGGAACGATTCCCATCGGCTATACAGTGGACGAGGAGAAGTTCTTTCAAATCGACCTTTTGAAAGCTCCCTTTGTGGTAGAAGCCTTTCAGCGGTATAACGATGGTGCGACCATGAAGGAACTGATGAACTGGCTGAACGACAGTGGCGTGACCACCAACCGCAACCAGAAGTTCACCTATAACAGTATTCAAACTTTGTTGACGAATCGCCGCTATATCGGAGAGAACCGTTTTAAGGACATTGTGATGCCAGACAGCATCCCGGTTATCATTGAGAAAGAACTGTTCGACAGTGTGCAGGACAAAATTGCCAAGAACCGCCGCGCTCCGGCTCGTCACAAAGCGGAGGACGATTATTTGCTGACGACCAAGCTGTTCTGTGGAATGTGCGGTGCGATGATGTTCGGGGAGTGCGGAACGAGCCGGAATAAGAACGTCCACCACTATTATAAGTGTGCCAATGCCAAACGCACCAAGACCTGCAAGAAAAAGACCGTCCGTAAAGAGTGGCTGGAGGATTTGGTAGTCAACGAGACCATGAAGATGATTCGTGACGATGACTGTATCCGGTCTATTGTGGATGCGGTGATGATTCTTCAGGAACAGGAGAACACGGTGCTGCCTCTGCTGGAGAAGCAGATGAAAGACATTGAACGGGGCATTGAGAATCTTCTAAATGCGATTCAAGAGGGCATCCTGACCAGCTCGACCAAAGGACGCTTGGAAAAATTGGAAGCTCAGCAGAAGGAACTGGAGATCCGCATCGCGGAAGAAAAGCTGGCAAAGCCGAAGGTCAGTGCAGATTTTGTAAAATTTTGGCTCACCAACTTCCGCAAGCTCGACCCGAACGTGAAAAGCCACAGGGAGACGCTTATCAATACATTCGTGAATGCTGTTTATCTCTATGATGAAAAAGTTTTGATTACGTTCAACTACAAAGACGGCACAAAAACCATCACTTTCGATGAAATTGCCGCCAAGAATGCCCCAGGGGGCAATGGTTCGGATTTGGGTTGCTTCGCTCCACCAAGAACTCCGGTATCCAATGGGTACCGGAGTTTCTGTTTTATCTGTCTTGCAAAAGGGGCTGCAAGGGTGGATTCGAACAGCATCGACCCGCCGAATAGTCCGGCGGGTAAAAAAGCCCCTGCGGGGCTTTTTTAGATGCGCGGCTCGCGCAATCCACCCGCGCCCACCAAGAACTCCGGTATCCAATGGGTACCGGAGTTTCTGTTTTATCTGCCTTGCAAAAGGGGCTGCAAGGGTGGATTCGAACAGCAGCGGAGCCGACCGCCGCCTGCGGCGGAAACAGGGAGGAGCTGTTGGGGCTGCGGCCAGCAGGATGCGCGTGCCGCCCAAGGCACGATGCAGCCGCTGGGAGCCGCGACCCGGGTTCCTTTAATCCACCCGCGCCCACCAAAAAACCGCAACGTATCAAAATACGCTGCGGTTTTGTTTTACGATACTTTTTCCTGCTATTTCTGCTTCGCCCTCCCATCAGAGCAGCTGTGCTAGAATGCTGTTTTGCACAATAAGCCCGGCGGGAGTCAGGGCGAGGATGCGGCCATCGAAGGTGGCGTACCCGGCACGGACACAGTTTTGCACAAAGGCCAGCTGTGCGGTGGAAAACTGCTTGCCGTACAGGGTTTTGTAGGCTTCGAGGTCAAGCCCCTTGCGCAGACGCAGCTGTAAGATCAGGTAGTCCTCGGCGCCGCAGCTGCCGTCCATGATGGGTGCGGCGGTGTCCTGCAGAAAGGCGGCGGTGTCCGGCGCGTAGCAGAACCGCTTGCCGCCCATGCAGGAGTGTGCCGCAGGGCCAAGGCCGAGATAATCGCCGCAGTCCCAGTAGATGAGGTTGTGCTTCCCCTCGTAGCCCGGCTTTGCAAAGTTGGAGATCTCGTACTGGCGGTAGCCGTGGTGTTCCAGCTGCTCCACCGCGTAAAGATAGAAATCGGCGGATTCGTCGCCGGTGGGCAGCCCCTCGGGCGGGTGCTTGCCGAAGGCCGAGTCCGGCTCAATCTTTAAAAGGTAGGCGGAGATATGGGTCGCGCCGCCGCCCTCGATCAGTTCCAGTGTCTCGTCGAACTCGGCCTCGGTGTAGCGGGGAAGCGCCAGCATGATGTCGCCGCTGATGTTCTCGAACCCGGCCTGCTTTGCAGCGGCAAAGGCCGCCCGCGCCTGCTTTGCGGTGTGGGGACGCCCCAGCGTGCGCAGCTGACTGTCCCGGGCGGACTGCACCCCGAAGGAGATGCGGTTCACCCCCGCCTCCCGGAAGCCAGCAAGGCTTGCTGGGGTGACGGTCTCGGGGTTCGCTTCCAGCGTGATCTCAGCCCCGGGCAGAGGCCGGGCGGCGTCGATCAGGCGTTTGACCTGCTCCGGGCGCAGCAGGCTGGGAGTTCCGCCGCCGAAGTACAGGGTATCCGGCTGCAGGGGGCGCTCCGGCGCAAACCGGTCCAGCTCCCGCAGCAGAGCATCCACATAGGCGTCCGGCACGCCGCGTTCACCGGGATGTGAATAAAAATCGCAGTAGCGGCATTTGGAAAAACAATAGGGAATATGCAGATAGAGTCCGAGAGACATATAAAATCACAGCCTTTTTCATGAATCGTTCATTTCTATGCAGTATACTATATTCCATAGACCGGAGCAAGAGCGATGTTCAACCGCCCTCACAGCCCCGGCGGAAAGAGACTGGAGGAGTCCCTATGGATTACAACAACTACAACAATTATAACCGCGGTTACACCGAGACGTCCATGACCTCGGCCGATTATATGACCCGCACCTACCGCTGGATGGCCTGCGGCCTGCTGATCACCTTTGCAGCCGCGTTCGTCACGGCTGCCACCCCGATGTTCTATGTGGTCAACTCGCTGTACCTGCTGTTCACCATCGCCGAGCTGGCGCTGGTGTTCGTGCTCAGCTCCCGTGTGCAGAACATGTCGGTGGGCGCTGCGCGGATGACCTTCTTCGCCTATGCGTTCCTGAACGGCATGGTGCTGAGCTACTACTTCATCGCCTTCTCGGTGAGCACGCTGGTGCTGGCTTTCTTAGCGACCTCGCTGTATTTCGGCCTGATGGCCGTCTACGGCACCACCACCCACAAAGACCTGTCCAGCTGGGGCCCCAAGCTGATGATGGCGCTGTTTGCACTGATCATCACCGGCTTTGTGGGCATGCTGTTCGGCATGGGCTTCGGCGCAACGGTGCTGTACAGCGGCATCGGTCTGGTGGTGTTCATGCTGCTGACCGCCTATGATACCCAGAAGCTGAGCCAGATGTACTCTTACTACGCCTACGACAGCGAACTGGCCGAAAAGGCTTCCATCTACGGTGCACTGACCCTGTATCTGGACTTCATCAACATCTTCCTGTATGTGGTGCGTCTGCTGGGCATGAACAACCGCCGCCGCAGCTGAGAACAGCGTAGAATAAACGACCAATAAAAAGATCTGCAGTGCCTGTGCTGAAAAACAGCGGGCGCTGCAGATCTTTTGTTTTATGGCAAAAGCCTGCTCACCCCTGCCATCCGCGGGCGGAGGGGTCGAGCATTTCGCCCGCGGAGTAGACCAGCGCATTGCAGATGGCGGCGGCTACATTGCTGCCGCCCTTGCGCCCCATGGCAACGATGGCGGGCACGCCGTACCGCTCACAGGCGGCAAACAGCGTTTCCTTGCTTTCCACCACGTTCACAAAGCCCACCGGCACCCCGATGACAAGGGCGGGCCGCAGCCCGGCGGTCTCAATGAGTTCCGCGATGGTCAGCAGGGCAGTGGGGGCGTTGCCCACGGCAAGGATGGCGCCCGGATGCTCGGCAGCGGCCCTGTGCATGGCGGCCACGGCACGGGTGGTGCCCGCCTGCTTTGCGGCTTCGGCCACGGCAGGGTCGGCCATGTAGCACATCGCTTCGCATCCCAGTTTGCGCAGGCCGGGCTTGGAGATGCCCGCCAGCGCCATGTTGGTGTCGGTGACGATGGACGCGCCGCCCTGCAGAGCTTTGACGGCGGCTGGCACCGCACCCGGGGTGAAGCGCAGATTCTTTGCATAATCGAAATCGGCCGTGGTGTGGATGACCCGCTTGACCACGGGGGCGGTTTCCGGCGGCGGGGTCAGGCCCAGCTGTTCCAGCTCGGCTGTGATGATGGAAAGGCTCGTCCGCTCGATGTCGGCGGGCAGATGATGCTGCGGGGTCATACCTTGTCTCCTTTCCGGATGCCCATGGCGGCGTAGACGGCGTTCATGTCCAGCGCCGCCCGCACCCCGTCGGCCAGCTTGTCGAACTGCTGCTGACGGTACTGCTCCATGGGGATGAGCTGTGCACCGGCGGGGTCCAGCCCCTTCCGTTTGCACAAAAATGCGGTGAGTTTTTCGGTCAGTTCGCCGGTGTCGAACAGTCCGTGCAGGTAGGTGCCGAACACATTGGCCTGCACGCAGCCCTCCGGTGTGCCGTCGGAAAGGATGCAGAAGGGGCTGCCCGCCACGGTCGTGCGCCCGGCGTGGATCTCGTAGCCGGTCAGCTTTGCCCCGGCAAAGGGGATGGCTTCCACGGTAGCGTTGGTCTGGCTGAGATGCTTTTCGGCGTTGAACACGGTGTCGGTGGGCAGCAGACCCAGCCCCGGCAGGGTGCAGGGGGTGCCACTCTCTTCGCCGTCCGGGTCGGCAAGGGTGTGCCCCAGCATCTGATAGCCGCCGCACACGCCAAGCACCGGCGTGCCTTTTGCCGCCAGTTTCAGGATGCAGGCTTCCAGCCCGCTTTCCCGCAGCCAGCGCAGATCGTCCATGGTGTTCTTGGTGCCGGGCAGGATAACAAGATCCGGCGTGCCCAGCTGGCGGGCGCGCTGCACATAGCGCACGCCCAGAAGCGGGTGCTGTTCCAGCGGGATAAAGTCGGTGAAGTTGGAGACGTGGGGCAGCCGCAGGATGGCAATATCCAGCGGCTTTACGCTGCTTTCCGTGCTCAGGCGGTCGGAGAGGGAATCCTCGTCCTCGATCTCCACCCGGAGGTAGGGCACCACGCCCACCACGGGCAGGTGGGTCTTTTCTTCCAGCATGGCAAGGCCGGGACGCAGGATCTCCACATCGCCCCGGAACTTGTTGATGACAAGCCCCTTGATGCGCGCCCGCTCTTCCGGCTCCAGAAGCTCCACCGTGCCGTACAGCTGGGCGAACACGCCGCCCCGGTCGATGTCGCCCGCCAGCAGCACCGGCGCATCCACCAGCTTTGCAAGCCCCATGTTGACGATGTCGTCGGCTTTCAGGTTGATCTCTGCCGGGCTGCCCGCCCCCTCGATGACGATGATGTCGTTCTCGGCGGCAAGGCCATTGTAAGCTTCCAGAATGTCCGGGATAAGGCTGCGCTTCATTTTAAAGTAATCGGCGGCCGGCATCTGCCCCCGGGCTTTGCCGTTGACGATGACCTGACTGCCCACGTCGCTGCTGGGTTTGAGCAGGATGGGGTTCATCCGCACATCCGGCTCCACGCCCGCTGCCTGCGCCTGCACCACCTGCGCCCGGCCCATCTCGGCACCGTCTTTGGTGACGAAGCTGTTCAACGCCATGTTCTGGCTCTTGAAGGGCACCACCCGGTAGCCGTCCTGCGCAAAAATGCGGCACAGTGCCGCGCACAGCAGGCTTTTGCCCGCGCCGCTCATGGTGCCCTGTACCATAATGCATTTTGCTTTGCTCATTCCAGCACCTCCCCCAGCAGCTGCAGAAGCTGCCGGTTTTCCGTTTCCGTCCGCACCGCCGTGCGGTACCAGCAGGCCGAAAGCCCCGGATAGTTGCCGCAGCTGCGCACCACAGCACCTTTGCGCTTCAGCGCATTGCCCAGCGTTTCCGGCGCTTGGAACAGCAGGTAGTTGGCCCTGCCCTCAATGACCCGCAGCCCCAGCGCACGCAGGCCGTTTGCAAGCAAAGGCCGCTGCGCCGCAATGAGGGCGCGCACCCGGGAGACGTAATCCGTTTCGTCCAGCGCGGCGATGCCCGCCGCCTGTGCAAGGCCGGACACCGCCCACGGCTGGCCTGCCGCCTGCATCCGGGCAAGTCGGGCTTCGTCGGAGCAGATGCAGTAGCCCAGCCGCACCCCCGCCATGCCGTACAGTTTGGTGAAGGCCTTGAGGATGACAAGGTTCGGGCTGTGCAGCAGCCGCTTTGCCGAGAGGGCATCGCCTTCCGGCAGGAAATCGAGAAAGCATTCGTCTACCACTAAAACTGCTCCGCACACTTCGCACCGATGCAGAAGTTGTTCCACAAGGGCGGGAGAGGCCAGCTGCCCGGTGGGGTTGTTGGGCTGGCAGAGGAACACCATATCCGTGTCCGGGTGCACAGCGTCCAGAATCGTCTCCGTCACCACAAAATCGTTTTCTTCGGTGAGAAAATGCCGCTCCACCGTGCAGCCCGCCGTTTCCAGCGCGGCGGCGTATTCCGCAAAGGTGGGGGCCGTCACCAGAGCCGTGCGGGGCTTTTCGGCCAGCACCAGCCGGAAGATGAGGTCTGCCGCGCCATTGCCGCACAGCAGCCACCCGGCTGGCACATTCTCCGAAAGGGAAAGCTTTGCCCGCAGATCGCGGCACAGCGGGTCGGGGTAGCGGTCGGCGGTGGGCAAAGAAGCCGTAATGGCTTTTGCCACTCCCTCCGGCAGGCCGAGAGGGCTGACGTTGGCCGAAAAATCCAGCGGGTCGCGGCCGTATGCGGCGCGGTAGCCCGCCCAGTCGCCGCCGTGGGTCAGAGTTTGCATCATACAACGAACCCCCGTATCACAAGCCCGAGCACCAGCGCCAGAATGCTGGCGGCATACATCATGCGGTCGGCCCGCAGGATGTCCTGCGGCTCAATGGGCCGCAGGGCATCGCCGATGGTGGGTTTCGGGTAGTATTCGCCAAAGTAGTAGGCCGGCCCGGCCAGCTGCACGCCCAGCGCACCGGCGCAGGCGCTTTCGGTCTGGGCGCTGTTGGGGCTGGCGTGATTGCGCCGGTCCCGCCGCCAGATGCGCCACGCGCCTTTGGCATCGTTGCCGGTCAGGGCAGCAGCCGCCGCCCACAGCAGGGCGGCAAGGCGGCTGGGAATGTAGTTTGCCACATCGTCCAGCTTTGCCGCCGCCCGGCCGAAGTAGAGATAGGTCTCGTTTTTGTAGCCCACCATGCTGTCCATGGTGTTGACGGCCTTGTAGGTCAGCGCCAGCGGCGCGCCGCCCAGCAGCATGTACAGCAGCGGCGCAATCACGCCGTCGCTGGCATTCTCGGCCACAGTCTCCACGGCAGCCTTGGTCACGCCCTCGGCGGTCAGGTTCTCGGTGTCCCGCCCCACGATGCGGCTCACGGCCTTGCGGGCGGCGGGCAGGTCGGGCTTTACCAGCTTGTTGTAAACGTTCCGGCTCTCCTGCACAAGTCCCTTTGCCGCCAGCGCTTGCCCGCACCAGAACATCTGCACGGCAAGGCCGAGCCACGGGCTGATTTTTGCCGCCAGAAGGCACACGGCGCTTGTGAGCAGAAAGGTGCCCACCGGCAGGCAGAAGGCCAGCACCGCCCCGGCCAGCAGTTCGCCCTGCTGCGTTTTCGGGAACCGTGCCCGCAGCGTTTTTTCCAGTTTGGAGATACACTTGCCCATCAGCACCACCGGGTGCGGCAGCCACGCCGGGTCGCCGAAAACGGCGTCCAGCACAAAGCCGCCCAGTACCGCCAGTCCGCTCATACGTTCGGCTCCTTGGTGTACTGCACGGTCTTTACAAGGTAGAGCACACGCTTTTCGGCCCAGTCTTTCGCGTCCAGCACAAAGCCGCCGGCGTTGGGGGCGCACCAGTCGTAGTAGTTTTTGTGGGGCACAGCGTACCGCTCCATGGCTGCCATCTGAGTGCCGCCGTGCGCCAGAATGACCAGCCGGTCCTTGCCTTCGGCGAGAGCCTTGTCCACCAGCGCGGAGAAGGTGCGGCAGATGCGGTCGGAAAAGTCCTGCTTGCGTTCGCCGTCCGGGCAGGAGCTTTCGCAGTTGGCCTGCACCCACGCCTGATACTCGGGGTCCTTTTCCATCTCGATGAAGTTGCGCCCCTCAAAGCTGCCGAAGCACATCTCCTTCAGTCCGTCCACCGGGATGAGTTTTGCGGTGGGAAACAGGATGCGGGCGGTCTGGCTGGTGCGCTGTAACGTGGAAACATAGACCACGTCCGGGTCGAAATCCGCCCGGCGCAGCTGCGCCATGCCCTCGGGTGAAAGCGGGATATCGCGCTGACCCTGATAACGCTTCTGGGCGTTATATTCGGTCTGGCCATGGCGCAGAAGATAGATCATCATAAAGAGAGTTCTCCTTTCAGAACAGTAGGGATGCCGCAGAACATCTGCACAACGCAGTCTGCCCGCGCGGCCAGCAGGCAGGCAAGGCGGCCGGCCGCTTCCCGGGCGGCGCGCTCGGCAGCATCCATCGGCACGACACCGCCGCCCACTTCGGTGGCGATGAGGATCTCGTAGCCTTTGGCAAGGCGGTCGGCCAGTGCGGGCAGGTCGGCGGCGTCGGCCGCCAGTGTCTGCACATCGCAGAGCCGTGTGCCCGGCAGTTTCTGCGCAAAGGTGCGCTTGCCGCTGTACAGCGGCCCGGTGATGAAGATCATAACAGCCCTCCCCACTGGCAGGCGCACAGCGCCGCCAGCATCCAGAGTTCGGCCTTCTGCAAGAACCATCCGGCAAGGTCGCCGGTGATGCCGCCGAACTGCGCATTGCTTACTTTATGGTAGCGCCACAGCACCGCCAGCGCCGCCAGCACCAGCGCCCAACCGCCAAGGCAGACCATGCCGACGCACAGCGCCGATGCCAGTATGGCCAGCACCCAGCGCACAGCGTCCTTGTCTGCCGATGAGGCGAAGGTGTGGGCAAGGCCGGTGTTCTTTGCCATGGGGAAGGCCGCCACCGCGTAGCCGGACAGCGCCCGTTCCAGCACCAGCGCCAGCGTCCACAGAAGGCCGGTGCGCGGGGTGAACTCCACGCAGGCGCACAGAGCAAAAGCCGCTGCAAAGTAGCTGCACAGCCGGATGACCGCAAACGCACCGCAGTGGGGGTCTTTCAAGATCTCAAGCTTCTTTTCCCGGTCGCCGTAGCTGGAAAGGGCGTCGCAGGTGTCGGCGTAGCCGTCCAGATGGATGCCGCCGGTCACCCACACGGGCAGCAGGCAGAAGCCCGCCGCCTTTGCCATGGCGGGCAGGGGCAGCGCCCCGCACAGGCACCACAGCGCTCCGATGACCACCCCGATGAGCGGGAAGGCGCACAAAGCGTAGCGCATATTTTTTGCATTCCACTCAAACTGCGGCATCGGCACTGCCGAAAACATGGCAAAGGCCACCGCGATGGTCTGCAGTACGATCATTTTTCCACTCCTTTATAATACACCGGGATGCCGCACACCACCCGCACCACACGGTCGGCGCGGGCAGCAAAGGCGTTGTTCACCCGGGCCAGCGCCAGCAGATAGCGTTCCGTGTCCCCGGCATAGTCGGCTCCGCCACTGAACACCTCGTTGGACACGACGATCAGGTTTTCGCACTGGGCGGCAAGGCTGTCCAGCCCGGCGAGGATGGCTCCGGCGGCATTCTCTCCCGCTCCGGCGGGGTCGTACAGCTCGTTGGCGGTCAGGTTGCCCAGGTCTTCCAGCAGCGCCGTGCCCCGGGCGGGCAGGCGCACTGCGTCCAGATGCAGGGGGCACTCCACGGTTTCAAACCGCTTTTCCGCCCGCATCCTGCGGTGCTTTTCCACCCGGGCGGCGCACTCGGCGTCCCACACCTGCATGGTGGCCAGATAAAAGCGTGGGCCGGTGGCCTGCAGCACAAGGCTCTCGGCGTATTCGCTCTTGCCGCTGGCCGCGCCGCCCAGCACCAGCGTCAGCATTGGGGAATATACGGCGCAATGCCGCCCTCCGCAAAGGAGTAGCATCCGCTGTACACGGCCAGAGCCATATCCCACAGCGGGATGGACGCCACCGCGCCGGTGCCCTCGCCCAGATGCAGCCCCGCCGTGATGAGGGGCGCTTTGCCCAGTGCTTCCAGCACAAGGCGGGCGGCAGGCTCGGCGGAACAGTGGCTTGCAAACACGGCCTTTTCCGCCGCCGGGCACAGCCGCACCGCACACAGCGCCGCCACCCCGCTGATGAACCCGTCCATCAGCACCGGCACCCCGGCCAGCGCCCCGCCGAGGAACAGCCCGCACAGCCCGGCAATGTCGAACCCGCCCAGCTTTGCGAGCACGTCCAGCACATCCTCCGGGTCCGGTTCGTTGCGCAGGATGCCCCGGCAGATGGCGTCCACCTTGCGGGCCAGTCCTTCGTCCGAAAGGCCGGCACCACGCCCGGTCATCCGCTCCACCGGCTGGCCCAGCAGCACGCTGGCCACTGCGCTGGAGGTGGTGGTGTTGCCGATGCCCATCTCGCCGGTGGCAATCAGACGGCAGCCGTCCGCCGCCAGCTCCCGGGCAAGGTTAATACCCTTGCCGATGGCTTCCACCGCCTGCTCCCGGCGCATGGCCGGGCCGAGGGTGAAGTCCGCCGTTCCGGCGGCAATGCGACAGTTCCGCACGCCGGGCACCGGCTCTCCGGCCATGCCCATGTCTACGGGCAGCACCTCGCAGTGCGCCGCCTGCGCCATCCGGCACACACTGGTGCGCCGCTGGGCAAGGTTCTCGGCCACGGCGCGGGTCACTTCCTGCCCGGTCTGGCTCACGCCCTGCGCCACTACGCCGTTGTCGGCGCAGAGCACCGCCGCCACACGGCGGGAAAAATCAAGGTCAGCGCTGCCGGTCAGGGCAGCGGCGTCCTCCAGCATCGTTTCCAGTGCGCCCAGCCCGCCCAAGGGCTTCGCAAGGGCAGCCCAGTGGGCGTGCGCCGCCGCGCGGGCGGCTTCGTCCGGCAGGGTGATGCCGGAAAGCAAAGTTTTCAGTTCCGTTTCAGTCATCTGTGTTTCTCTTTTTTCGTTGATAGTACATCGCGCCGCCCACAAAGCGGCGGGGCAGGGGGGTGCCCGCCCAGTATAGATGGGGGAAGCCCGCGTACAGGTTCATGGAGGCAAAGCCGCCCTCCCACTGTGTTTTCTCACTTTTCCACACGGTAAAGTCCGTGCCGTTGGCCGTGGAATCCCAGTGGTGGAATTCGTGGATGGGCAGATGCTCCCCGGCGTGGAACAACAGGCTGTCGGCCTTGGCGGTCATGTCGGCGTAGCCGAACCGCACGAGCCTGCCTTTTTTCACACCGCTGCCAGGCAGAACACCCGCCATGGGCCAGATGCAGCCGTCGGCGTCCTCAAGGCTTTGCCCGAGGTACAGAAAGCCGCCGCACTCGGCCACCGTGGGCAGGCCGCCGTTCACGGCGTCCCGGATGGCGGTGCGCATGGCCTCGTTTTCGCTCAGTTGCCGGGCATACAGCTCCGGGTAGCCGCCGGGCAGATACAGTCCGCAGACGTTTTCCGGCAGGGCAGTGTCGTGCACCGGACTGAAGAACACCGGCTCTGCCCCGGCAGTGCGCAGAGCGTCCAGCGTTTCGGCATAGGTAAAGCAGAACGCTTCATCCTGCGCCACGGCGATGCGGACGGCTGTGTTTTCCTCTGCGGAAAACAGCTGCGCAGCAGCCGGTTCCGGCCGGTCGGTCAGCTCGGCCAGCTTTGCCCAGTCCAGCACAAGGCTGTCGGCTAAAAGGCCGATCTTCTGCTGCAGGTCGGCGATCTCCCCGGCAGTTTTCAGGCCGAGGTGGCGGCTCTCCACCGCCGCCTGCGGCAGGTGGGGCAGATAGCCCAGCACCGGCAGGCCGGTCTCGGTTTCCAGCAAAGGGCTGAGCATCTTGTACAGCTTTTCGGAGCAGTCGTTGAGCAGAATGCCCGCGATATGGCTCTCCGCCCTGAAATGCATAAGACCCTGAATTTCTGCCGCCAGCGTGACACTGGCTCCCTTTGGCTGTACCACCAGCAAAACGGGCAGGTCAAGCGTGTCGGCCAGTTCCCACGCGCTGGCACGGGTTGTCAGACCCTGCCCGTCATAAAAGCCCATGGCACCCTCGCACACAACTGCGCCGTGCCCGGCGGCATAGTGGGCGTACAGGTCGGATACCATGCCGGGACCGGACAAAAACAGGTCCAGATTGTGACTGTCCACCCCCAGCACCGAGCGGTGGAACATGGGGTCGATGTAGTCCGGCCCGGATTTGAAGGCGCAGGGGTCCGCCCCGCGCTGCTTCAGCGCCGCCAGTACGGCACAGGTCACGGTGGTCTTGCCGCTGCCGGAGCGGGGCGCGGCGATGAGAAATTGCATCATGGTTTTATACCCGTAATGAGAAAAATGGGGTTGTTGGCCGTCAGCAGATGCAGCCGCCCGGCGGGCCTTGTGCGGCTGACGGACACCTGCGTCACCTCGGCGGTCCAGCCCCGGGCGGTCAGCGCAGCCACGGCAGAGCTGAGGGTCTCCAGTGCAATGGCGGAGATGCACACCCGGGCGGCAGGATTTTTGCCGGAAACGGCATCCAGCACGCCTTCCATGCCGCCCTTTGTCCCGCCGATGAACACGGCGTCCGGGGCGGGCAGGCCGGCCAGCGCTTCCGGCGCTCTGCCCTCGGTGAGGGTCAGGTTGTACGCCCGGAACTTTTCGCGGTTTTTGCGGATGAGCGCGCAGGCGTCCGGTTCGCACTCCACCGCATACACCTGCCCCAGCGGGGCGGCAAGCGCCAATTCCACGCTGACACTGCCGGTGCCCGCGCCCACATCCCACAGGGTGTCGGCGGGTTTTACGCCCAGCTTTGCCAGCGCAGCGGCCCGCACCTCCTGCTTGGTCATGGGTACCTCGCCCCGGAGGAAGCTTTCGTCCGGCAGACCCGGCGTGCGGAACAGCGGCAGATCGAAATTTTCCACTAAAAGCACGCTGAGCGGTGCAAAGTTCTGCCCGGAAAGCTCAGCGGCAGAGCCGTAGCGGATGGCTTCGGTTTCCGTGCCGAGGTCCTCGCCCACGGTGGCGTGGGCGTTGCCCAGCCCGGCGTCCGAAAGCCGGCGGCACAGCGAAGCGGGCGTTTCGGCTCCGCCGGTCAGGAAAAACACGGCCTTGTGCGTCATGCACAGCCCCACCGGATCGCAGCTGCAGCCGTGGGCGGAAGCCAGTTTCCAGTCCTGCCAGGGGCGGCCCAGCGCCGCCGAGAGCAGCTGGATGCTGGAAACGCCGGGGTACACCCGTGCCGGGATGCCCAGCGCCCGCAGCGGGGTGAGCAGCCCGGACGCGCCGGAATAAAACCCGGTGTCACCGCTGTAGAGCACGGCAGCATCCTGCCCGGGGTGCTGCGCCAGCGTGTCGAGAATTTCTTCGGGCTTATAAAGGGCAAAGCGCTGTGCGGCGCACTCGGCGGGCAGACCCGCCAGCAGCCGCTTTGCGCCGAACACCAGCCCCGCGCTGCGGACTCTGTCCTGCGCCTGCGCGGACAGAGTCTTCCAGCTGCCGCTGCCCATGCCGATCAATGTGACCATTGCAATTTCTCCTGACAGTATGTGAACAATGCTTCTTCGGTCTCGCCGGTCTCCGGCGGACGGCGCAGCACCACCAGCTGAGCACCGACCGTTTGTGCGGCCTGCACCTTTTCGGCAAAGCCCCCGGCTGCGCCGCCGTCCTTTGTGACAAGGTAATGGATAGAGAACTGCTCCATGAGGGCGATGTTCAACCCGAGGCTGAACGGCCCCTGCATGGCGATGATGTTCCGGTGGGGAATGTGCGCCGCTTCGCAGGCGGCGATGCCCTCCGGCGTAGGCAGAACCCGGGGGTAAAGCCGGGCGGGGTCAAGGCCGGCAAAAACGGCCAGCTCCTTGGCACCGGTGGCCAGCAGGATATTGCCCTCGGTACCGGCCAGATATCCGGCGGCCTGCGCAGCCGTTTCAAACACGGCGCAGCCCTCCGGCAGGGGGCTTTGCGCCCGCAGCAGGCGGCGGTATTCCACGCCCGCCTGTGCCGCTGCGGCGCGGATGTTCTTTGTGGCGTCCACCGCGTAAGGGTGGGTGGCGTCGATGCACAGGTCTGCTCCCGTCAGCAGCGCCGCCATGGCGTCCGGCTCCAGCCGCCCGGCGTGCACGGTGATGCCCACCATCTCGCCCTGTTCCTCGGCACCCAGCGGGGTCGCCACGCAGACGATCACCTCGGCACCCAGCCCGGCCAGCCGCCGGGAAAAGCGGCGTCCCTCGGTAGTGCCGCTGAACACGACCGCCTTCATCGGCGGTACCCCCGGGGCGTGACCATCCACCCGGCAACGGCCTTGGTGTTGCTGTTGCCGATGTAAACGGTGGTGAACATATCCACCGGCGTGGTCTCCAGCTCGGCAAGGGTCAGCACGTTGCTGCTCTGCCCCTCCCGGCCGATGTTGCGCACAAGGCCGCAGACGGTCTCCGGCTTTGCGCCGTTTGCCAGCAGGGTCTTCACGGCCTTCTGCAGATAGTCGGGCCGCCCCTTGGAAGAGGGGTTGTACAGTGCGGTGCAGAAGTCGCCCATTGCCGCGCAGGCCAGCCGCTTTTCGATCACTTCCCACGGGGTGAGCCGGTCGGACAGGGAGATCACGCAGAAATCATGCGCCAGCGGCGCACCCAGAATGGCTCCGCCGCTGAGGGCTGCGGTCAGGCCGGGTACGATCTCCACTTCCACGTCCGGGTAATCCGCTGCCAGTTCCAAAAGCGGGCTTGCCATGCCGTAAACGCCCGCGTCGCCGCTGCACACCAGCGCCACCCGCTTGCCGGTGCTGGCCTTTTCCAGCGCCCAGCGGCAGCGGTCGATCTCCTGCGTCATGCCGGTGGCATAGTATTCCTCACAGGGAAACTCATCTTTAATAAGGTCGATGTAGACCCTGTAGCCGCAGATGGCATCCACGCTTTCCAGCGTGTTCTGTGCTTCCTGCGTCATATAATAGGGGTCGCCGGGGCCAAGACCCACCACATAAACGATCTGTTCGGGCTGGTCAAAATCAAATTCCATCGGGTCGATCGTACTGCCACCTCCAGTCCGGGGCATAGGGGCGGAGCGCCAGCGCAAAGGTCACGCCGCCGCCCGCCTGTTTGGGGAGAAAAATCATGCCGCCTGCCGCCAGCACCGCCGCCCGCTCGCAGACATTGTCCACGCCGGTGACGCTGCGCACAAAGGCGGAGGGAGTAAAGCTGCCGGGCACATTGCGCAGCTGTTCGGCGGAGAAAAACTCCGCCGGCCAGCCGTGCGTTTTGCAAAATGCCAGAAGACCCGGCTCGTTCTGTTTCAGATCGATGCTTGCCGCCGCCGCGATGCACTGCGGCGCAAGGCTGTGCCCGGCGCAGAACGCCGCAAAGGCGGTTTCCAGCACATCTGCCGGGGTGCCGCGCCTGCAGCCGATGCCCAGTACCCCGATGCGGGGCACAAGGTGCAGCGCATCGCCCGCCGGGGTCAGGGTGAGGGCAAAATCCGGCGCAGTGCCGTCTGCCGTCACGCCCTTTGGCGGGGTGCCTGCTACCGGCCAGTCGGATGCATAATGCACAGGCTGACCGGCCAGCAGCTTGCTGCTGACAAGCTTGATGCGCTCCGGCTCCTGCACGGTGCAGTTCTGGTGCTTTGCCCACTCATCCACCGCAAAAATATGGTTGGCATCGGTGGCGGTGGTGATGACGGGCACCGCCCCGCACACGGCAGCAAGGGCGCGGGCGAGGTCGTTGGCACCGCCCAGATGGCCGGACAGGATGGGAATGGCAAACTGCCCGCACTCGTCCAGCACCACCACGGCGGGGTCGGATGCCTTGCTTTTGCAGTGGGGCGCGATGGCCCGCACGGCGATGCCTGCAGCCCCCACAAAAATCAGTGCGTTGCTTTGTGCAAACTGCTGCACTGTCCAGTCGGAAAGCTTCACGCCGCCCACTCCGCAGAGGTTTACGCTGCCGGGATATGCCGCGCTGAGCTTTTCCGCAAGGGCAAGGCCTTTTTCGGTAAAGGCCAGATACGCCCGGGTCACTGGTCGGTCCCCCGGCGGAACTCGGTAGTAAAGGCGGGGTCATACAGCTTGCTGCGCTCGTAGGTTTCGCCAAGGAAGCCGCCCACCACGATGAGCGCCGTTTTGGTGATGGCCGCCGCGCGGGTGCTTGCGGCGAGGGTGCCCACTGTGCAGCGGACCGTTTTTTCCTCCGGCCATGTGGCCTTGTACACCACTGCCGCCGGAGTGTCCGGCGTGTAAGCGCCGCCCTCGAGCAGCGCCTGCTGCACCTTATCAATGAGGCCGATGGACAAAAAGATCACCATCGTAGCACCGTGGGCGGCAAGGGACGCCAGCTTTTCTTTTTCCGGTACCGGAGTACGCCCCTCCATGCGGGTGATGATGACCGTCTGGCTCACGGTGGGCAGAGTGTACTCGGCGTTCAGCGCCGCCGCCGCCCCGCAGAAGCTGGACACGCCCGGGGTGTCGTCGTAGGCGATGCCCTCGGCGTCCAGCACGTCCATCTGCTCCCGGATGGCACCGTACAGGCAAGGGTCGCCGGTGTGCAGACGCACGGTGGTCTTGCTTGCAGCTTCCATCTGCCGCATCACGTCCAGCACCTGTTCCAGCGTCATTTCGGCGCTGTTATAAATGACGCAGCCCTCTTTGGCAAGCCCCAGCAGAGCCGGGTTGACCAGACTGCCCGCATAGATGATGCAGTCAGCGTTTTGCAGCAATGCCGCGCCCCGCCGGGTGATGAGATCCGGTGCACCGGGGCCTGCGCCTACAAAATGGATCATGGTATCACTCCTTTACCAGTACCGTAGCAAAATAGCCTGCCGGCCCTTCCGGACGGTCAAGCGAAAGATCAGGGTAAACGGCTTCGTCCGGCAGGCCGCAGCTGCACACAAGGGCGCTGCCGGCAAGCTTTCCGGATGCTGCCAGTTTCTCAAAAAGCGCGGGCAGCTGCGTGCCGTTTTTCATCAGCACTTTGGTGCCGGGTGTGTCCAGAACGCGGTCAGCCCAGCCGCCGGGCGCAATGGTCAGCGGGGCATCCATGCCGCCGGTCAAGGGCCGGTTCAGCCGCGCCGCCGCCGCGCAGAAGCTGGGCACGCCTGCTGCCATGGCGGTGGCGCAGCCCTGTGCTTCCAGAACTTCCTGCAGGTAGCCGAAGGTGGCGTAGATGGACACATCGCCGAGGTTCAGCATGGCCACATCCTGCCCGGCGTCCAGAAAGGGGCGCACAGCAGCAGCCGCCGCTTCGTGGGAAGCGCGCAGGACATCCCTGTCCCGGCTCATGGCAAACTGCAAAGGAAGAATGGTCTTGCCGTCCAGCTCTTCGCCCAGTGCCCGGCGGGCGATGTCCAGCGCCAGCATCCGGCCGGAAGAAGTCCGGGGCGCGGCCAGCACCGGGCACTGCCGGATGAGCCGCACGGCCTGCAGGGTCAGCAGTTCCGGGTCGCCGGGGCCGACACTGACCCCGTAAAAGGTGCCTTTCAGTTCTGCCATTCGCGCATCAGCTCCTTTGCAATGGCGGTTTCGCCCAGCGGGCCGTGCTGGTTGGAGAACAGCACCGCACCCACCCGGAACGCCCCGCCCGCCCGGCGGTCGAGATGTAGCTGGACAGCGGCAAGGATGCTTTCCAGCACCGGGGCACGCAGCCCCGCCGCGTCCAGAATGTCAAGACACGCGTCGGTGGTGGCGGCGTCCATCAGGGCGGCGCACACTTCGCGGGATGCCCCGCAGACTGCCGCGTGGGCGCAGAACACTTCGGCCCGTCCGTCGGCGGTGTGAGAGTGGGTGTTCATCACGCCCGCCGCCAGCTTGGCCAGCTTGCCCACATGGCCTACCAGAAGCACTTCGTCAAACTTTGCTGCTGCGGCCATATCCAGCGTGTCTCCGATAAAATTAGAGGTCTTGACCACCGGGAACCGCTCGAACTGCGGCAGGGCGGCGGCCAGATAGTCCAGCCCGTAGTTGCCGGGTGCCAGTACCAGCCGTTTCGGCGTGCCGGGGCGCAGGGCGGCCTGATTCATTTCCAGCTGGATGGTGTCCAGAATGGCCTGCTGGCTCATGGGTTCCACAATGCCGCTGGTGCCCAGAACCGACAGCCCGCCTTCCACCCCGATGTGGGGGTTGAAGGTGCGTTTTGCAACTTCGGCGCCGCCTTCGATGGAAATGACCACCGCAAAGCCGCCGGCATACCCGGCGTTTTCGGCCTCCCGCTGCAGGGCTTCGGCGATCATCTGCCGGGGCACATGGTTGATGGCGGCTTCACCCACCGGCTGGTCAAGGCCGGGTTTCGTCACCCGGCCCACGCCCTCGCCGCCGGAAATGTGCACCCCGGGCACGGCCGGTTCCAGTGTGACCGATGCCGCCACCGGCAGACCGGTGGTCACGTCCACATCGTCGCCGCCGTCCTTGCGGATGGCGCATTCGGCCCCGGTATCGTTCAGGCGGCAGAAGATGGGAGCCACCTCCACCACGATGCCCTTTGGGGTGCGCAGCGCCACCGTCTCCGGCGCATGGC
>ERZ773239.851-NODE-851-length-27660-cov-29.624090_pt1 | contig 27660 bp, 22 predicted proteins | sample MGYA00580521_ERZ773239 | MGnify/ENA primary metagenome ERZ773239 (study PRJEB29015, sample SAMEA2737801) | human gut metagenome | biome: human gut; feature: human-associated habitat; material: faeces | place: China | collected 2012 ... | reverse complement strand
ACCTCGTGAGCCGCGGCTTCGTGTATGTGCGCGAGAACGAGAGCCTGATGGACGGTGCCCAGAGCATCGTGGAAAACGCACTGGAACGCTGCGTGGACGAGCATGTGCGCGACTGGAACAGCGTCAAGACCCGCGTGCGGGAGGCGTTGAGCAGCTATATTTACCGGCGCACCAAGCGCAGCCCCATGATCCTGCCCATCCTGATGGAGGTATGAGCAGGGCGCGCCGCCGGGCGGCACAGCATATGACCGGGAGGCAGAAAAGCAGATGAAACAGAAACCGAGATGGACCATGGAGATGCTGACCGCAGCGCTGGCGGTGCTTTGCGCCCTGCTCACGCTGGTCCTGCTGATCCAGCGGCCCAGCATCTGGCCGGTGCTGCTGGCACTGGTGGTGGCGTGGGGCATCTGCATGGCGGCGTTCCGCTACCAGCTGCGCCGCTGGCTGTCCCGCTGGGTGCGCGGCGACAACTTTGAAAAATCCAAAACAAAATTCAGTCTGGAGCAGCTCTCACAGCCGACGGCTCTGCTGTCCGGCGAAACGGTGCTGTGGTACAACGAGCAGTTCCGTGCCCGTCTGCTGGGCGGGCAGGATATGCTGACCAGCCGGGTGCAGAAGGTACTGCCCGGGCTGGACCTGCAGCAGTGCCGCACCCAGCAGGGCCAGCTGCTGACGCTGGCAGACGGCTTCTGGAGCGTGCACAGCTCCACGGTGCCCGGCGGGGCCGAGTGCATGACCCTGCTGGTGCTGAACGAGGAGACCGCCCTGCGCAAGATCGAAGCGGAGTACAAGGCCAGCCGCCCGGGCTATCTGGTGTTTCTGGTGGACGGCTATGACGATGTGTTCGGCGACATGCTGGACAGTGAGCGCGCCCGCCTGCTGGAGGGCATCAACCGCATCCTGGAAGATATGATCGGCCGGGGCAGCGGTTTTCTGCGCCGGGTGGCCAGCGGCCGTTACATCGCCGTGGTGGAAGAACGCCAGATGGAGCAGTTTGCCAAGCGCGGCTATGACGTGCTGGACAAGATCCGTGCGCTGGACCCCAGTGTGAACCTGTCACTGTCCATCGGCATCGGCCGCGGGGCCAAGACCCTGCGGGAAGCCCAGGACATGGCTGTGCAGGCGCTGGACATGGCGCAGGGGCGCGGCGGTGATCAGGCCGCCGAGATGACGCCGGACGGCTTTACCTTTTACGGCGGCGTGAGCCATGGCGTAGAAAAGCGCAGCAAGGTGCGCAGCCGCATCGTGGCCGACCAGCTGGTCAAACTCATCAAGGAAGCGGACCATGTAGTCATCATGGGCCACCGCATGAGCGATCTGGACGCCATTGGTGCCGCCGAGGGCGTATTGCGCATCTGCAAGATCTGCGACGTCCCGGCGGTGATCGCCGTGAAGCGGGACGCCACGCTGGCGGGCAGCCTGATCGACGCGCTGTGCAGGGCGGGCCAAAAGGATGACTTCATCGACCCGAAGGACGCACTGCCCATCATCTCCAAGCGCACCCTGTGCGTGGTGGTGGATACATACCAGGTGGGCCTTGTGGAAAGCAAGGAGATCCTGGAAAAATGCGGCAAGGTGGCTGTCATCGACCACCACCGCAAGGGTGTGGGCTACATCCAGAACCCGGATCTGGTCTGCCACGAGCCCTATTCCTCCTCGGCCAGTGAGCTGGTCACCGAGCTTTTGCAGTATGTGGGCGACCGCGACGACAAGCCCAACCGGGTGGAAGCCGAGGGCCTGCTCTCCGGCATCCTGCTGGACACGCAGGACTTTACCCTGCACACCGGCGTGCGTACCTTTGAAGCCGCTGCGGCCCTGCGCCGTTACGGTGCCGAGACGGAGCGGGTACGTCAGCTGTTTGACGTGACCATGGTGGAATATGCGGCCAAGGCCGAACTGGTGGAGCAGGCACGGATGTACAAGAACTGCGCCATCTCGGTGGGCGGCGAGATCGCCCCGGAGGCCCGTGTGGCCATCGCGCAGGCCGCCAACGACCTGCTGCGCATCCAGGGCGTGGACGCCAGCTTTGTGGCGGTGCAGGTGGGCACCGGGGTGAACATCTCGGCCCGCAGCCTGGGTGCCGTGAACGTGCAGGTGATCATGGAAGCACTGGGCGGCGGCGGCCACCAGACCATGGCAGCGGCACAGCTCAAGCACATCACCCCGGAGGCGGCCCGCTCCCGCATCGAGACGGCCATTGACAACTACTGGGCATCCCAGAAAAAGAGCGGTGCCGAAGAAAAATGAGAGTGAGAGGTTCTTCCCATGAAACAGTATGATTACCTGATCGTCGGTGCGGGCCTGTATGGTGCCGTGTTTGCCCACGAGGCAAAGAAGGCCGGCAAGAAGTGCCTTGTCATCGACAAGCGCAGCCACATTGCGGGCAACATCTACACCGAGCCGGTGGAGGGCATCAATGTGCACCGCTACGGTGCCCACATCTTCCACACCAACAACAAGACCGTGTGGCAGTATGTGAACCAGTTTGCGGAGTTCAACCGCTACACCAACAGCCCGGTGGCCAACTACCATGGCGAGATCTACAATCTGCCCTTCAACATGAACACCTTCAACAAGATGTGGGGTGTGGTGACCCCCGCCGAGGCAAAGGCCAGGATCGAGCAGCAGAAGGCGGAGGCAGGCATCACCGACCCGCAGAATCTGGAAGAGCAGGCCATCAGTCTGGTGGGCACCGACATCTACGAAAAGCTCATCAAGGGCTATACCGGCAAGCAGTGGGGCCGCCCCTGCACCGAGCTGCCGGCTTTCATCATCAAGCGTTTGCCGGTGCGTTTTACCTACGACGACAACTATTTCAACGCGCTGTATCAGGGCATTCCGGGCGGCGGCTACACCGCCATGGTGGAAAAGATGCTGGAAGGCACCGAGGTGCGCCTGAATGTGGACTATCTGGCCGACCGTGAAAACCTGAACGCACTGGCCGACAAGGTGGTGTACACCGGCCCGGTGGATGCCTACTTTGATTATCAGCTGGGTGCTCTGCAGTACCGCAGCGTCCGCTTTGAGACCGAAGTGCTGGACACTGACAACTATCAGGGCAACGCGGTGGTCAACTACACCGATGCAGAGACCCCCTACACCCGCATCATCGAACACAAGCACTTCGAGTTCGGCACCCAGCCCAAGACGGTCATCAGCCGCGAGTACAGCGCCGAGTGGAAAAAGGGCGATGAGCCGTATTATCCGGTCAACGACGAGAAGAACGGCGAACTGTATGCCGCATACAAGAAGCTGGCCGACGCCGAGCCGGGCGTGATCTTCGGCGGCCGTCTGGGTGAGTACAAATATTACGACATGGACAAGGTCATTGAGGTAGCTCTGGACGTGGCTGCAAAGGAACTGGCGTAACCGCTTCCCGGGCAGAGTGTGGTCGTGTGGGGCAGGCTTTTTGCCTTTTGCAAGAAGCATGGCCGCCGGGTACGTTCTCTTTTGTGTGCCAAAAGAGAACCAGAAAGGACGGCGGTGCCCGCAGGGCATGAAAGCCCCAGTGGGGCTTTTAAGCTGCAGACCGGTTTGCAAAGCAAACGCTGCGTGTTCAGCGCGGCAAGGTCTCCGCTACTTTCGAGGCGCGGGAGGCGGCGGGTTGCGGCTCCCTGCGTCTGCTTCGTGCCTTGGACGGCACTCGCATCCTGCAGGCCGCTGCCCCAACAGCTCCTCCCTGTTTCGGCCACTGGCCGCGGTCGTCGCCGTTGCAAACTAAGGGCTGTTCGCCCTTAATAATCCCAAAGCGGTTGGGCTCCATACAAAAAATCCAAGTCGCTGCGCTAAAGGATTTTTTGTGTTACGCCGATTTAAAGTCGCTGCGCGACGGCCGCAGGCCGACAGCAGCATATGCCGTTTGCCGTTACGACCCCTCCCGTGAAAAAGTAAATCAGAAAAATCCGCAGATTTTTCTGATTTACAAATTAAAAATAAAATTCCCGCTAAATATGGCCAGAGCGGAGCGGCGGCCATTTTAAATGGTCAGGCGCTTCCTCTTGCCCAAAAGCGACAAATGCGCTATACTATAAACACAACAACTGCACCGGTTTTCCGGTGAGAAGTGAGGGATACTATCATGAAAGTGATTCTCAAGCAGGATATCAAGGGCATTGGCAAGAAGGACGAGATCCATGAGGTCTCCGACGGCTACGCCCGCAACTATCTGTTCCCGCGCAAGCTGGCCGCTGTGGCCGATGCCAGCGCGGTAAATGTGGCCCGCAGCAAGGAAGCTGCTGCCGATTTCCACGAGGCTGAGACTGTGGCCGCCGCCAAGGCTCTGGCCGCAAAGATCGAGGGCAAGACTGTGGTCATCAAGGCCAAGGGCGGCGCTTCCGGCCGTCTGCACGGCAAAGTTACCGGCAAGGAAGTTGCCGAGGCTCTGGCAGTGCTGGCCGGTGCTCCCATCGATAAGAAGAAGATCGAGCTGGAAACCAAGGACATCAAGGATGCCGGCGTGTTCAACGGCAAGGTTCGCCTGCACGTTGGCGTGGTCGCTTCCTTCAAGATCCAGGTGGAAGTGGAACAGGCCTGATCTGTGTGCCATCTGCGCCCCCTCACAGCAGGGGGCGCTTTTTGGCTTTTCAGCAATTTGACGCAGAAGGATAAAAACCATGCCGAATGAACGACATTATAACAACGAACTGAATCTGGAAAGCATGGGCATCAGCCAGCCGTTCAATATGCAGGCGGAGCAGAGCGTGCTGGGCGCGGTGCTGCTCAAGCCCGAAACGCTGACGGATCTGGTGGAGATCATCAAGCCGGAAATGTTCTACACCCGTCAGAATGCCCAGATCTGGAGCGAGATGCTGCGGCTGTTCACCGCCGACCAGACCATCGACTTTGTCACCCTGCTGGACGCCGTTATTTCCGACGGCGTGTTTCCCAGTGCGGACGAGGCAAAAGTCTACCTGACCGGTCTGGCCGAAACGGTGCCCAGCATTTCCAACGTGAAGGCCTATGCCCAGATCGTGCAGGAAAAGTATCTGGTGCGCCAGCTGATGGGCGTTGCCAAGGACATTCTGCAGGACGCGGGCGATGAGCCGGACGCTGACCTGCTGCTGGAAAACGCCGAGCAGCGCATCTACGAGATCCGCTCCGGGCGGGATTCCAGCGCGTTGACCCCGCTTTCCTCCAGCATGGTGGAGACGTTGACCAACCTGCAGAAGATCAGCGGCCCGGATGCCGACAAGTACAAGGGCATCCCCACCGGGTTCCGCCTGCTGGATACGGTGCTGACGGGTCTTGGCCGCGGAGACCTGATCATTCTGGCCGCCCGCCCCGGCATGGGCAAGACCAGTTTTGCGCTGAATATCGCCACCCGCGTTGCCATGCAGCAAAAAGTTCCGGTGGCGATCTTCAGCCTCGAAATGACCAAGGAGCAGCTCACGAACCGCATCCTCTCGGCGGAGGCAGGCATCGACAGCCAGGCATTCCGCACCGGTGCCCTGCGCGCTGAGGACTGGGAATATCTGGCCCTTGCCACCGAAAAACTGCATGATGCGCCGATCTATATGGACGATACTTCCGGTATCACCATCACCGAGATGAAGGCCAAGATCCGCCGGGTCAATCAGGACCCTACCCGCCCCAACGTGGGCCTCATCGTCATCGATTATCTGCAGCTGATGACCACCGGCCAGCGCAGTGAGAACCGTGTGCAGGAGATCAGCTCCATCACCCGAAACCTTAAAATCATGGCCAAGGAAATGAACGTGCCCATCATCGCGCTGAGCCAGCTGTCCCGTGCGGTGGAAAAGCAGGGCAACAACTCCAGCCACCGGCCCCAGCTGTCCGACCTGCGTGATTCCGGTTCCATCGAGCAGGACGCCGACTGCGTCCTGTTCCTGTACCGCGATTCCTATTACGCCAGCCAGAACCCGGACGGTGCCGAGGTGGACGCCGACACGGCCGAGTGCATCGTGGCGAAGAACCGTCATGGCGAGACCAGCACTGTGCCGCTGGGCTGGGACGGTGCCCACACCCGCTTTATGGATGTGGACTTCAAACGCTGATGAATCGGGCGGAAATCATCGCCCGGGTGCGGGAGTTCTGCACCCGGGAAGGGCTGCTGACTCCGGGCACACCACTGCGCCTTGCGGCGGCGGTGTCCGGCGGGGCCGACAGCATGGCGCTGCTGGGCATTCTGCGTGCGCTGCAGCCGGAGTTCGGCTATGAGCTTTCGGTCTGCCATGTGAACCACGGCCTGCGGGGCGCGGCTGCCGACCGGGACGAAGCCTTTGTCCGCGCCGAGTGCGCCCGGCTGGGCGTGCCGCTGCGGGTATTCCGCGCGTCAGAACTGGCCGAAGAGGTTGGCTGTCCACCGGAACATGCCGGCGAGGACTGGGCGCGCCGCCTGCGGTACGCCTGCTTTGCGCAGCTGTGCAAAGAGGGGATAGACCGGGTCGCAACCGCCCATACTGCAAATGACCAGGCGGAGACGCTGCTGCTGCGGCTGGCCCGGGGCACCGGGCTGCACGGCGCGGGCGGCATCCGCCCACGGCGGGGCGTCTATCTGCGTCCACTGCTGGAACTGACCCGGCAGGATACCGAGCAGTTCTGCCGGAAGACCGGGCAGTGCTGGGTGACGGACGAGACCAACGCCACCGATGCCTATGCCCGCAACCGCCTGCGCAGTGCTGCTGTGCCTGCCCTGCAGAGCACCAACACGGCAGCGGTGGAAAATCTGGCCCGTTTCTGTGAGAAGGCGGCGCAGGCCGATGCCTACTTTGCGCAAAAGGCACAGCAGCTGCTGACGATCGCACGCCTGACGGCGGCGCAGGCTGCAGACATGCCCGCGAGGGCAAGAGCGGCGCTGCAATGCGGCTGGCCGGTGTGGCGGCTGGAAGATCTGGCCGCTGCAGACGAATTGATCCTGGAAGCGGCCATGCACAGCCTTGTGGCTCCGGAGCGGGACGCTGAGGAAAAATATGTGCGGCTGCTGTGCGGCATTGTGCGGCAGGGCAGCGGCGCGGTGCAGCTGACAGGCCGGGTGCGGCTGTGCGCAGGCGGCGGGTGCTTCTGGCGCGAAGAAGTGCCGGACCCGCAGCCTGCGCAGGCGCTGCCGGAAACGCTGCCTTTTCAGCCCGAAAAACAGCCCGAAATACGGCTGCCCGGCGGCTGGAAGGTGAAAGCAGAACTGCTGAAAGCGGATTTTGAAGAAAAAATACAAGTCGTTCATAAAAAAGACTTAAAAAATCGGGCGGATTATGCTAGAATAACTACGTTATACACTGGCCTTGTTCTGCGTGCACGTCAGCCGGGCGACCGGTTCCGGCCTGCGGGGCGGGGCGTGAGCAAACCGCTGCGCAAGTGGATGAACGAAGCAGGCATTCCCGCCTGCCGGAGAGATCTTCTGCCGGTGCTGGCCGCAGGCAGCGAAGTTGTGTGGGTCTGCGGCGGCGGCTTTGCCGAGGGGCTTGCCCCGGACGAAAACACCGCACAGGTGCTGCAGATGGAATATGAAATGGGAGGAAACCAATCATGAGCATGAACGATGATATCAAGACCGTTCTGGTCTCGGAAGAAGAACTGAAAGCAAAGGTGGCTGAGCTGGGCGCTCAGATCAGCAAGGATTACGAGGGCAAAAACCTTGTTCTGGTGTCCATCCTCAAGGGCTCTGTGGTCTTTATGGCCGACCTGATGCGCGCTGTGAGCATCCCCTGCAGCATCGACTTCATGGTCGTGTCCAGCTACGGCGGCAGCAATACCACCACCAGCGGTCTGGTCAAGATCATCAAGGATCTGGACGGCGACCTGTCCGGCAAGGACGTGCTGATCGTGGAGGACATTCTGGATACCGGTGTCACCCTTTCCAAGCTGGTGCCCATGCTCAAGATGCGCAACCCGAATTCCGTGAAGATCTGCACCATTCTCGACAAGCCCAGCCGCCGCAAGGCCGACATCCAGCCCGATTACGAGGGCTTCCGTGTGCCGGACGAGTTCGTGGTGGGCTATGGTCTGGACTACGACGAGAAGTACCGCAACCTGCCCTATGTGGGTGTGCTGAAGCCTGAGATCTACGAGAAGTAAGCTTCTCATTATAATTCATCCAAGAACTGGAGTTGATTTTTTTGCAATCCAAGAGACCCCGTTTTAACCCGCTGATTTTAGCGCTGGCTCTGGCAGCTGTGCTGATGGTGTGGTCGGTGCTGGGCGGCAGCGGCGACAGCGGCAGTACTTCCTCCATGGCCTATTCCACGGCGGTGCAGTACTTTGAAAACCTGCAGGTCAAACAGTTCACGCTGGATCTGAACACCGGCGTGCTGACCATGAACCTGAAGGAAGGCAAACTGCCCCTGCCCGACACCACTGCCCAGAGCGTCACCCAGTCCACCGGCGGACTGCTGAGCGGTATGCTGTCCTCTTCGGACACAGCGGTGGCTGCTCAGAAGAACGACGACGGCACGGTGACGGTGCGCTACAAGCTGCCTTACGCTTCCATGTTCGTCAGCCATATCAGCGACTACATCGATCAATATGATGCAGCCAACCCGGACGAGCCCATGGTGTATGATTACACCCCCGTGAAGGAGAGCATCCCATGGCTGGAGATTTTGTTCTATCTGGGCATGCTGGGCTGTACCGGCTTTTTGTTGCTCTCCATGATGCGCGGCGGCGCTGGCGGCGGCGGGATCATGAACGTCGGCAAGGCCAAGGTCAAGGACGAGCATGAGAACAAGAAAACCGCTACCTTTGCCGATGTTGCCGGCGAGGACGAGGAAAAGGAAGAACTGAAAGAGGTCGTCGAGTTCCTCAAGAGCCCGGACAAGTTCAATACGCTGGGTGCCCGCATCCCCCATGGCGTTCTGCTGGTGGGCCCTCCGGGTACCGGTAAGACCCTGCTGGCCCGTGCCTGCGCAGGCGAGGCCGGTGTGCCGTTCTACTCCATCTCCGGTTCCGACTTTGTGGAGATGTACGTCGGCGTGGGTGCTTCCCGCGTGCGCGATCTGTTCGACAAGGCCAAAAAGACCATGCCCTGTATTATCTTCATCGATGAGATCGATGCGGTGGGCCGTCAGCGCGGTGCCGGTCTGGGCGGCGGTCACGACGAGCGTGAGCAGACCCTGAACCAGCTGCTGGTGGAGATGGACGGCTTTGAGGCCAACGATGGTGTTATCGTCATGGCTGCTACCAACCGTGCCGACATTCTGGATAAGGCACTGCTGCGCCCGGGCCGTTTTGACCGTCAGGTCTATGTGGGCCTTCCGGACGTCAAGGGCCGCGAAGAGATCCTCAAAGTTCACACCAAGAATAAACCCTTGGCTCCCGATGTTTCCCTGAAGGTCATTGCACAGCGCACCGCCGGTTTTGCGGGCGCTGATCTGGAAAATCTGGTCAACGAGGCCGCCCTGCTGGCAGCCCGCCGCAACCGCAAGGCCATCACGATGGAGGACATTGAGGAAGCTTCCATGAAGGTCATGGCCGGCCCCGAAAAGAAGAGCCGTGTCGTGACCCCCGAGGAAAAGAAGCTGACCGCTTACCACGAAGCAGGCCACGCCGTGGCAGGCTTCTACTGCAAGCATCACCCCCGTGTGCATGAGATCACCATCATCCCCCGCGGTCAGGCCGGCGGCTACACCATGTATCTGCCCGAGAAAGACCGCAGCTACGTCACCAAGGGCGAGATGTTCGAGGACATCGTGTCCAGTCTGGGCGGCCGCGTAGCCGAGCAGCTTATCCTGGACGACATCTCCACCGGTGCGTCCAACGACCTGCAGCAGGCGACGAACATCGCCCGCCAGATGATCACCAAGTACGGCTTCTCCGAGCGCCTTGGCCCTGTGGTCTACGGCACCTCTCAGGAGGAGACCTTCCTGGGCCGCGACCTCGGTCAGGGCAAGGGCTACAGCGAGACCACCGCTGCTGAGATCGACAGCGAGATGCGGGACATCATCGACGAGGCCTACGAGACCTGCCGCCGCACCCTGACGGAGCATATCGACCAGCTCCATGCGCTGGCACAGGCCCTGATGGAGCGTGAGAAGCTGAACGAGAAGGAGTTCAACGCCGTGATGGCAGGCGAGACCCTGCCCCAGCGTGAGGACCCCGACGCAAAGCCCGCCGAGGATCAGCCCGCTGTCCAGCCTGTGGAACAGGCCGAGACCGCAGAGGCTGCGGAGCCTGCCGAACCTGCTGAGGCAGTGGAGGCCGCCCCGGAGGAAACCCCGGCCCCCGAAACGCCGGATGAAGGCGAAGCCAACCAGTAAACCAAGAGAAAGGGGAGAGTGTTGTGGAGGAAAATTTTGAACCGGTCGCGCGGACACGGGCCAACTATTACACCCCGGGCAGCCCGGTGCAGTTCGTCTGCGTGGAGCTGCTCAAGGGTGAAGTCAGCGGCGAACACGCGGTCTGTCTGACCTTTAAGAACATTTCCCGCGTGACCCTGACGGCACTGGAGATCCACTTCAAGTGCAAGGGCGTGGACGGCGTCATCCTCTGTGAGGACGAGTTCGAGTACCGTGACCTTACCGCAAAGCCCGGCGAGAGCTTCGGCATGGACGATGCCGTTTTCGTCACCCAGAAGGCCATCACCAGCGTGGACGTTACCCTGCGCAATGTCTACAGCGGCAGGAAGGTCGTCCACCTCGAGAGCATCAAGCGGGTGCGCCTGCCGGCCCCCCGCCGCCTGAGCGTCGAGATGCAGAAGGCCCTCGAAGCCCGGATGAACCGCACCGGCATGAAGTTCATGCCCCAGGTCTTCGAGAACGGCTGGTACTGCGCCTGCGGTGCCTTCCACCCGAAGGAAGAGGACACCGTCTACTGCTCCGAGTGCGGCAGTGACCGCATCCTTTTGCAGAACGCGCTGAACACCCTGCTGCAGCCGGAAGCCCCGGTGCGCCAGCCGGAGACGGAGCCGCAGCCTGCGGCCCAGCCGGTACGCCCGGCTGCGCCTGCTGAGGAGCCCACCCGTATCGTGGGTGCAGCGCAGGAGGAAGCCACCCGTATCATCCCGCCCCGGGCGGCGGAGCCTGCGCCCGGCTATGTGCCTGCCGCTGAGATGGACGCGACCCGCGTGGTGTCCCGCGCCCCGGAGCAGGAGGCGACCCGCGTCCTGCCCCGCCAGCCGGAGCCGGTGCGCCCGGCCAAGTCCTTTGCGCCGGACGAAGAGGTGGAGAAGTACGGCACCCGTGTGGTACCCTCGACTCCCGCCGCCGCGCCGTCCCGCCTGCAGGCAGAGCCGCTGGACGAGGAGGACGACTGCGAAGAGGAAGACCCCCGTGACAGCATCGCTGAGACGCTCATCCGCTGGGTGCCGCCCATCACCGCCATCGTGTGTGCGGGCATCGCCCTGTGCGGCTTCGTGTATTCTCAGTTCATGATGTAAAATAGGATGTACGGCGGAGGAGGCAGAGGCTTCCTCCGCTTTTAATTTAAGGAATAACCTCTCCGTCAGCGCTGCCGCGCTGCCACCTCCCCTATCGAGGGGAGGCCTTGGCATGGCGGAAAAGCTTTATCTTTTCGCCAGAGGCTCCCCTACTAGGGGCAACAACGACGACCGCCGCCAGTGGCGGAAACAGGGAGTCGCTGTTGGGGCAGCGGCCAGCAAGACGCAAGCAATGCGCTGCGGATGCTGGGTGCCGCAACCCGGCCTTGTCTGCGGAGCAGACTGAGAGGTTGGACAAAGGAGAAGTGAAGTTATGCCTGACGAAGCTTTGCAGGCCGCGTTCGAGATAAAAGCGGCCTGCGACGACATCAGCCGGAAGCTGCTGCGCTGGCACTGGGAGGAAAAGCCCGGCGCTCACAGCGTGGACGCCCTGCTGAAGCATCTGGCCCAGCGCCAGAAGGAGAGCCCCGACTACTACGAGCGCCTGCCGGAGCTGAATGGCCGCACCGGCTGGCAGCAGCTGGATACCACCCTCTGTATGCGCATCCTGCTGGACCCGGAAAAGGACGCCGCCCGGCCTCTGGACCTGCTGGGCAATACGCCCCACCCGGCAGCGGCCCGCCGCGCCTGCAACGCGGTGCGGATGGCCCGCAACGAGGCCGCCCACGCCTCCGACAAGACCGCAGCTGCACAGGCGGCGATCCGGTTTAACGAGGCCGTGGAGGAGCTGGAAGCGGGCTATGAGGGAACAGCCCTGACTACCGGCGACCTCGAGAAGTATTACCGGATGGCGGAGGACTTTCTGTCCCGCTGCGGCGCGTCGGAGACCATCGAGCCTCAGAAGAAGGCTGAGGACGAAGCGCCCCGCCGTCAGAAGTCCCAGAAAAGCGGCAGCACATCCCGCAAGCGCCAGAGCGGCGGAAGCCGCACGACCTCGAAGGGGACATCCAGCCGCAGCCGGAACGCTTCTGGCCGGAACAGCCGCAGCCGCCAGAATATGCAGACCACGGCCCGCCGCAAGAAGCGTCAGCGCACCCAGAGCCGCGCTCTCACCGTGGTGCTGCTGGCCGTCGTCCTGCTGGGCCTGCTGGTCCGGGCATGGACGATGGGGCTGATGAAGTAACACGCTCTACTGAGGTAGATTATGTGAGAAAGTGACCAAAAAATAACGTACTATAATTATAAAACGTCACTTTATCAATTTGAGAAAGTGACCCTGATTGATAAAGTGACCCACTTTATCAGCAAGCCTCAGTTTATCACCTTGAGAAAGTGGGGTTTTGGACGATGCTGCGTGTGAAAAATGCCACTTTATCAGATAACGCGCGGGTCTCAGAGGGCATCTCAACTTTTTGGGATGTCCTCTTTTTGCATTTCCGGGACAGCCCCCTCATACACTGACGGACAAGGGGGTGTGCGGATGGAGCAGGGGATGGAGATGCTCTTTGCGCTGTTCGGCGGGCTGGCGATGTTCCTCTACGGGATGGACAGGATGAGCCGCGCCTTGCAGCGGGCGGCGGGCGACGCCATGAAGCGGCTGCTGGCCCGGCTGACGGCCACGCCGCTGCTGGGTGTCCTCACCGGGCTGGCCGTGACGGCGGTGCTCCAAAGCAGCTCGGCGGCGACGGTGATGGTCATCGGCTTCGTCAGCGCCGGGCTGCTGGAACTGCCCCGGGCGGTGGCCGTCATCTACGGCATCAACATCGGCACCACCATGACGGCACAGCTCATCGCCTTCGATGTCCAGACGCTGGTGTACCCGGTGCTGTTTCTGGGCTTCCTCCTCGACTTCGCGGCCTGCAGGCCCCGCTGGCGGGCCGTGGGAGAGGCGGTGTTCTCCTTCGGACTGCTTTTCGAGGGCATCGACATCCTGGGCCGGGCTTTGCAGCCGCTGGCCGGGCAGGCGGTCTTTCTCGACTGGATGACCCGGGTGAAGGAGTCGCCGCTTCTGGGCATCCTGCTGGGCCTCTCCATGACCATGGTGGTGCAGAGCAGTTCGGCCACCATCGCGCTGCTGCAGAACGTGGCCCGTCAGGCCGGGCCGGACGGCATCCACAGCGTGCTGGGCCTTGCCGGGGCGGTGCCGGTCCTCCTGGGCGACAACATCGGCACGACGGTCACGGCCCTGCTGGCCTGCATCGGGCAGGGGAAGGACGCCGCCCGCGCCGCACTGGCCCACAGCTGCTTCAACCTCAGCGGGAGTCTGCTGGCAGCGGTGCTGCTGCCCTGGTTCGTCCGGCTGGTGGAGCTTATCTCCCCCAAAGGCCCGGAGCTGGAAATCATTTCCCGGCAAATCGCCAACGCCCACACCGCCTTCAACGTCTGCTGCGCCCTGCTCTGGCTGCCTTTTTTGCCGTGGATGGTGCGGCTGGTGTGTGCGCTGGTGCCGGAAAAAGAGAAAAAATAAGAAAAAGCTCCTCATGCCCGTGAGGGTATGGGGAGCTTTCTGCGTTTCAGGGAAGGAGTGCCTTCATCCAACCTCTCAGTCTGCTTCGCAGACAAGGCCGGGTTGCGGCACCCAGCATCCGCAGCGCTTCGCTTGCGCCTTACTGGCCGCTGCCCCAACAGCGACTCCCTGTTTCCGCCACTGGCGGCGGTCGTCGTTGTTGCCCCTAGTAGGGGAGCCTCTGGCGAAGGGGTGAAGCTTTCCGAAATGCCAAGGCCTCCCCTCGATAGGGGAGGTGGCACGGCGTCAGCCGTGACGGAGAGGTTAATTTCTCGTCACGCTCTTCCGATACACCGCAAAGGCGATGACAGCCGACAGCACTTCCGTGACCCAGAAGGCGTGCCAGACGCCGGTGGGGCCGAGCTGGCGGCAGAGCAGCCACGCCAGCGGCATGATGAAGATGACGTACCGGCAGAGGGAGATGACCAGCGAGGCCGCACCCTTGCCCAGACCTTCCAGCGCGCCGGAAGAGGTGGTGGACACCGCCGACACCACAAAGCCGAGGCAGATGATGCGCAGGGCGGTCTGGCCGATGGCAATGGTATCGGGGTTGGAAGAGAACAGGCCGATGAGGGGCGCAGAAACGGCCATACAGATGACGGTGCCTGCCGCCATGATGATGGCGCTCATGCCCAGGGTGAGCTGGTAGAGCTTTGCCACGCGGGCGTGCTCTTTTGCACCGTAGTTGTAGCCGATGAGGGGGCGCATTCCCTGCACGATGCCGTTGGCGGGCAGATAGAGGAAAGTCTGGAGCTTATAGTAGATACCCAGCACCACCACATAGCTCTCGGAGAAGGCCGCCAGCAGGCTGTTGAGGAAGGTGACCAGCAGGGAGGGCAGGGCCAGATTCAGGATGGCAGGCACACCGATGGCGTAGAGACGGCCTTCGAGAGAGAGGTCAGGCCGCAGGGCCTTCCGGCGCAGATGGACGGGCGACTCGGTGGTGCTGTAGACCACGAGGTAGATGACGAGAGAGGCGGCCTGTCCGATGCCGGTAGCCAGCGCCGCGCCTGCAATGCCCATGGCAGGCACCGGGCCGAGGCCGAAGATGAGGACGGGGTCCAGCAGGATGTTGCAGACACAGCCCGAGATGAGGGCGATCATAGTGAGCTTCATCCGGCCCACGGCCTGGAAGAGCTTCTCAAAGGCGAGGCTGGCCATGTTCACGGTAGCGAACAGGAAGACGATGGTGGAGTAGGTCACGCCCATAGAGACGATGGTGCCGTCGGCGGTGAACCGGGCCAGGAAGCCGGGCATGATGGCGGTAGCTGCCAGTGTGCAGAGGATGCCGTGGAGCACCGAGAGGGCCATGCCGTGGGTGGCGGCGGCGTCCGCTCTGTCGTAGTCGCCTGCGCCCCGGTAGAGGGCGACAAGGGCGTTGATGCCTATGCCGAAGCCGATGGCAACGGCGTTCACGAAGTTCTGGATGGGGAACACGAGGGAGAGGGCCGTCATGGCCTGCTCGTTGATCTGGGCCACAAAGAGGCTGTCCACGATGTTGTACAGCGAGTTCACCAGCATGGAGATGACGTTGGGCAGAGCCATCGACACCAGCAGCGGGAACACCGGCTTCGTCTTCATAAAAGTATCATTCATGGGGTCAAAAGCTTCCTTTCCTGAAATTTCCGCACAAGAAAAGCCACACAACGGCGGCTTGAAGCGGGCCATTGTGTGGCGAAAAGTAGCAAACATCTATGCTGTAAAAATCCACACGGGTTTTATTGAAGTGCCGAGAAATACGGTGCATCGCAAAAGCGGTGTTACGGGACGCCGCCGGACAGCACCGGGATGCGGGCCGGAAAGGGCAGTACGGGAAGAGCCTTTCTGACCGGCCTGCGATAGGATACCACGAAACGGGTGGATTGTCAAGGGAAAAGTATGACTTTTCACAAAAACCAGCATAGAGAGGAAGCTCAGCTGGATAGAGGACTCACGGGCCTGTCACATCCAGAAATTCAGGAACTTTTTGGGCCGGCGGGGAGTGAAAACATCCAGCTCCTCATCGTCGAAAAGTGCGTCGCCGTTCTGCAAAAGCTTTGAGGCAGTCTCTCTGCCCAGCTCCTTTTCCAGAACAGCAGCGGCTTCTGCCATCCGGGGCGGGCGTTTGTCCAGGGAGTGGGTGTCCGTCGAGATGACGTGGACAAGCTGCCACGAGATGAACTTGCAGAGCGTCCGGCGCAGTTTTGGAGAATCCAGCAGTGCGCCCGCGTTGATTTGGACATAGGCTCCGGCGGCCACCCAGTTGTAGAGCAGGGTGGGGTCTTCGAGGACGTAGGGGTATCGCTCGATGTGGGCGATGAGGGGCAGAACGCCCTGCTCCTGCAGGAGGGCGAAGGTCTGCCGGATGAAATGGGGCTTGTGGGTAGTGGGAAACTCCACCAGCATATAAGAGGTATCGCCGATGCAGAGCGCCTTGGCATCCAGCTCACAGAGCTTGGGGGAAAAGTAGACTTCACAGCCCAGCTTGAAGCGGAACTGCATGGCTTCCGGTCCGGTCGGAAGCGCGGCTGTCAGTGTCTCATAGGCGGCCGCACGCTTTTGCAGGAATGCATCGGGAGTCGTCCACTCACTGTTGAAGTGGCTCGTAAAAGCAATGTTCCGCACACCGTCTGCATACTCTTTTTCCAGCAGACGAAGGGAAATCGAAACATCTTTGGCACCATCGTCAATGTTAGGAAGGATGTGGCAATGAAGGTCTGTCATGTTTCATCCTCCGTATGTACGGAATGCTTTTCTTTGCCGTTATACCGATTTTTTGACGTCAGGCAGCTCTTTTCGGCTGCTGACTCTGAAATGCCATCCGGGGGAGTACCATAGGAATAATTACTGTTATAGTAGTAATATCCGTACCCATAATCCGAGCGCTTGAGCGATTTTTTGGCATCATAACGGGTAAGAACGGCGCCAAGGACTTTTACGCCGGCATCCTGGAGCTTCTCGAGGGCTGTCTTGACGGCGTCGGTGGACGCATACTTGGAGCGGACGACGAAGAGAGCACCGTCCACGATGCGGCCGATGACGGCGGCATCCGTGACCATCGAGATGGGAGGCGCATCGAGGATGACGAAGTCATAGCTCCCGCGCAGCGTGTCCACCATCTCCTGCATCTGGGGCTGGCTGAGCAGCTCAGAAGGGTTGGGAGGGGTGGTGCCGGCCGGCAGGAACGTCAGGTTGGGGATGTCCTTCAGCTCGACGAGGGCGTCGGAGAGCGCCACTTGACGGGACAGGACGTTGGAGACACCTTTCAGATTGTGTCCGGCCTTCAGATAGCGGTGAAGGACAGGCTTGCGGAGGTCGCAGTCCACGAGGACGACCTTTTTGCCGCTTTCCGTCAGAGCTAGCGCCAGATTGACCGACACATTGGACTTTGCCTCTTCCGGGACCGTGCTGGTGACGACGAAAGCGTGGACATCGCCGGAACCGGACAGAAAGTTCAGATTGGTGCGCAGAGCTTTGTAAGCTTCAACGTAGGCAAACGGCATACCCTTCTGGGTGATGAGCTGAAGCGAACGCTTGCTTGCCGAAGAGTTGGAGATGGTGTTTCGGTTGAACGGATTCCACATGGTATTACACCTCCGGGATAAGGCCGAGTACAGGAAGCTCCAGCTTTTTCTGGATGTCCTCGCTATCGACGATGTAGTCATGGAGCAGGTGGTCGAGGACCAGAATGCCGCAGGCCGCCACAATGCCGCCGAGAGCAGCGATCAGGACGTACTTCTTCGTCTGAGGGAAGACGGGGTTGCTCGTGATCTCCACGTCGCTCACGACCTTGCAGGAGCCGGCCTCCACCTTGTCCACGATGACATCGGGGGCAGTCTCGGCGATGGCCTGCACGATCTTTCCGGCCAGGGCGGGGTCCTCGTTGGTGACCGTGATGGACATGATCTGGGTCGAGCCCACGCCGTCCACAGAGATGCAGGCCAGCAGCTGACGGTAGGTCATGTCCAGACCCAGCTGCTCGATGACGTCGTTCAGGACGATGTTGCTCTTGATGATGACTGCATAAGTGTCGATGAGATTCCGGGCCGAGTTGATGTTGTCACTGGTAATGGAAGCATTGCCGTCCTGCCGGGAATTGACGATCAGATTGACGGAGGCCTGATAGCGGGGCGTCAATACGAAGGTACAGACCAGCAGGCAGATGACCGCTGCCGCAATGCCGGCCGCAGCGATCTGCAATGCGTGGCTCCAGAGAAGCCGCGCCAACTCGAGGAGGTCGATCTCATCCATGTCATGGTTTTGTTCCATAATGTTTTTTCCTTCCTAACAAAATGAGATTTTCGGACAGGAAAATTTTATCATTTTACACCTGCACTGACAAGGGGATAGGATAAAATAAAAAGAGATGAAAAGAGTTTCCGACCTCTGGGAACGTCTACCTCAACCCCGGCTCCCTGAACATCCCGAAGGAAAACAGTCCCCACAGCTATATGATTCTGGAAAACGGCGTCTTCTACTGGAAAGACGTAGATGCGATAGAAATATACCACACCCGTGTACTGTGAGAAACCGGCACTTGCAATTACCATACCGGTGTGGTATGATGAAGACGGAAACAGAGAAACAGGGTCTTTTGTCTCGGGCGCGGAGGGGTGCGCGGGGCCGACGGCCTTTTGTTTCCCATAAAAAGTTAGAGAAAACTAACAAAATGACGAAAACCACACGGGCGGCTTGTGCAGTCTGCCCAGTGGATGACGATCCTTAGGAGGTACTGACCAATGGTTCAGACGACGCTGAAAGTAGACGGCATGATGTGCGGCATGTGCGAGAGCCACGTCAACGAGGTGGTGCGCAAGACTGCGCAGGTGGAGAAGGTGACTTCCTCCCACACTAAGGGAGAGACGGTCATCGTCTCGGCCCAGCCGCTGGACATCGAGGCCCTGAAGGCTGCCATTGCCGACACGGGCTATACTGTGACCGGCGCAGAGGAAAAGCCGTATGAGAAGAAGGGATTCTTCTCGTTTTTGAAGCACTGATGACTTCCGGCCCCGGAGAGGGGCCTATATAAGGAGGCAGGCAGAGATGAGGATACTGGTCTATGGTGCAGGTGTGCAGGGCTGTGAGCTGGCCCACCGTCTGCTGCAGAACAAAAAGAATGTCGTCACCATGTTGGCGCGGGGCGAGTGGAAGGAGAGGCTCGACCAAAGGGGCCTCGTCATCCGCCACTGGGTGCAATGCCGCACCACGGTGGATCGGGTGGCCACCATCGACACGCTGGCCCCGGACGACTGCTACGACCTCGTTTTCGTGACGATGCAGGCCGGGCAGCTGCCCGACGTGCTGCCCATCCTCAAGCAGAACAGGAGCGAATACTTCGTCTTCGTGGGCAACGACCCCCACGCCGTGGAGGTCATGCAGGCCATGCAGCGCCCGGCGGATAAGATCGCCTTCGGCTTCCAGAGCAGCGGCGGCCACCGGGATGTCGATAAGGTCGTCAGCGCCCACGTCGGTGTGGATATGACCATCGGCGGGGCTACCGCGCCCCTTTCGGGCGTCTTCCGCTACCGGGTCAAGACGGCTTTCGAGGGCGCAAAGTACAAGCTGACCTTCGTCAGCGACATGGACGGATGGCTCAAGTGCCACCTCGCCCTCATCCTGCCGGCCTGCTATCTCTGCTACGCCTGCAGCGGCGACCTCTCCAAGGCGACGAAGGAGCAACGTGACCTGGTTCTCGACGCCGCGTGGGAGGCCTGCGAGATGCTGAAAGCCGCCCACATCCCCGTGGACGACAAGGAGAACACCGACTGCTACCGTGCCGGTACGCCCGGCCGCCGGAAGATGGACGCCATGGTCCTGGCGCTCTGTAAGACCCCGCTGGGCCGTCTCTGCGTCTCCGACCACGCGATGCATGCTGTGGCTGAGATGCAGTACCTCGATGAGGCTTTCGAAGGTCTGCGCGCCCGGACGAGCGTCCGGATGACGGCGTGGGATACCCTGCGCAGCCAGATGCCCTCGTGGGACATCATGCGGAAAAAGACGGCGAGAGCAAGGCGATAAGTGCATGGAAAAAGAGGCAGATGCGAGTCTGCCTCTTTTTTTATGTGGGAAAAACCTCTCAGTCTGCTTCGCAGACAGCTCCCCTCGGTAGGAGCAACGGCGACGACCGCCGCCAGCGGCGGAAACAGGGAGGAGCTGTTGGGGCCGCGGCCAGCAGGATGCGAGCGACAGCGAAGCAGACGCTGGGAGCCGCAACCCGGGCAGTGGCACGGCGTCAGCCGTGACGGAGAGGTTCAGCCTTTCCAGAAATCTTCCAGCTTTTTCTTCAGCTCCTTCGTATCCCTCAGATACTCCAGATGCCTCCAATGCTTCGGGAAGAGCCGGGCGTACTCGCTCTGGGCAAAGCGGTCGTCGAGGAGCAGCACCACGCCCTTATCTTCCTGCGTCCGGATGACCCGCCCGGCGGCCTGCAGGACTTTGTTCATCCCGGGCCAGCGGTAGGCGTAGTCGAAGCCCGCCCCGTTCTGGGCGTCGTAGTAGCGGCGCAGCATCTCCTGACGGGGACTCACCTGCGGCAGGCCCACGCCCACGATGGCGCAGCCGATGAGCCGGTCGCCCGCCAGGTCCACGCCCTCGCCGAAGATGCCGCCCATGACCCCGAAGCCGAGAAGCGTCTTCTCCGGGCAGGGCGAAAACCGCTCGAGGAACGCCGCCCGCCCGGCGTCGTCCAGACCGCTCTCCTGTACCAGTGTGCCGATGTCCGGGTAGCGGGCGGTGAAGTCCTCCCACACCTGCCGCAGATAGGCATAGCTGGGGAAGAAGGCCAGATAGTTGCCCACCCGGCTGGACGCCAGCGCCGCGAGAGCGTCCGAGATGGGCCGGATGCTGGCGTCCCGCTGGCGGTAGCGGGTGGAGATGGAGGGCAGACAGTAGAGCCCGAGGTTTTCTGCCGGGAAGGGGCTTTCCAGCGCCACGGCCCGGGCCTCGGGACAGCCGAGGACGGTGCGGTAGTAGCCCGGCGGCGTCAGCGTCGCGCTGAACAGCGCCGCCGCCCGCCCTGCCGAAAGGCTTGCGTCCACGAAGGGGGACGGGTCGAGGCAGAGCAGCTGCAATTCAAGGTCACTGCCCCGGGCGGTGAGCTGGGCGGCAAAATGCTCGTCGTACCGTTCCGCCGCCCGCAGGATGTCCTGCACCTCAAAGTAGAGATCCAGCAGGGCCGCGTGGGCTTCGGCGTCGGGATCGTCTTCCAGCCAGTCCTGCAAGGGAGCCGTCAGCGCCCGCAGCGGGGCCAGCAGGGCGGAGGGAAGCTCTTTGCAGAACACCGTGCCGTCCTGAGCGTAGTCGGCGGCGGGCAGCTCGATGGCGGGCGTCTCCCCAGATTTCAGCAGGGAGGTCTGGCCGCTGTCGTCCTCTTCGGCGGCAGTGCTGCCCCGGCGGGGCGCGAGGGCCGAGACCGCTTTCCGTCCCGCTAAAAAGGCTTTGTCGGCCTTGCTCAGAGCTGTCTTGAGGGGGCTTTTGCCCCGCCCGAGGGCGCGTTTTGCCTCGGTGAGGCTGCTCTTGCAGAAGCGTGCCGAGTACATGGCCCGCGCCCGCTCGGGCAGATTGTGGGCCTCATCCACGAGGAAGAGCCAGTCGCCCGCGCTGTCGAAGAACCGCCGCAGATGCACCACGGGGTCGAAGAGGTAGTTATAGTCGCCGATGATGACGTCGCACCACTCGCTCAGATCCAGCCCCAGCTCGAAGGGGCAGACCGTGAACTGCTTTGCGGCGTCGGCCAGCGCGGCCCGGTCGAAGCGGCCGGTGCCGTCGTCCAGAAGGGCGTTCAGGGCCGTGTTCACCCGGTCGTAGTAGCCGTTTGCGTAGGGGCAGAGCTCCGGCAGGCAGGCGGGATGGCCCTCGACATCCGGGTGGAGGCAGACCTTCTCCTTGGCTGTCAGGGTCACGCTGCGCAGAGCCAGCTTGGGATCAGACGCCCGCAGCCGCGCAATGGCATCCTCAGCGGCGGACTGAGTCGTGTTGCGGGCCGTCAGGTAGAACAGCTTCTCGCCGCAGCCGGTGCCGATGGCCCGCAGAGCAGGGAAGAGGACGCTCATGGTCTTGCCGATGCCGGTGGGGGCCTGACAGAAGAGCCGGACGCCGCTTTTAGACGGCGCGGCAGTGCAGGCGCGGTAGACTTCGCCGGCCAGCGCCCTCTGCCCGGGCCGGTAGGCCGGAAAGGGAAAATCCAGCGCCGAAAGGCTCACGCCCCGCTGCTCCTTCCACGCCAGCTGACGCTGCGCCCAGGGGGCGTACTGCTCGAGCAGATCCTGCAAAAACGCTTCCAGCTCTTCAAGGGTGAAATGCCGCACGAAGCGGAGGATGTCGTCGGTGTCGATTTGGTAGTAGGTGAGCCGGACGTCCAGCTTTTCCAGCCCCTGCTGACGGCCATACAGCGCTCCGTAGACCATTCCCTGCGCCCAGTGGCAAGGGTTCATGTCCTCGGCGATGTCGCCGGCGGGGACGGCTGTGGTCTTTATCTCGTCGATGACCGTCACGCCCGCCTCGTCGGTGAAGATGCCGTCGGCCCGACCTTCGATGGTGAAGGGGATGCCCGCCACCTCCCGTTCGCCGGAGAGGAAGACTTCGGCGGCGTAGCCTTCGCCTGCGGCCTTTTGGAGCTTGCGGTGGATGCGTGCGCCCTCGTTGGCGCGGTCGAAGCCGGTAAAGCGGCTGTCGATGCTGCCGGTGCGGAGCAAAAATTCCACCAGCTGGCGGACAGGCAGGCGAAAAGCAGGCATAGCGGGTCACTTCCTTTTTGACTTTTTATATTTATAATTGGCAGGCCCGTCTTTGTGCAACCTCTCCGTCACGGCTGACGCCGTGCCACCTCTCCTGGTAGGAGAGGCTTTGGCATTCCCCGCAAAGTGGACAGTTTCGCCAGAGGCTCCCCTACTAGGGGCAACAACGACGACCGCCGCCAGCGGCGGAAACAGGGAGGAGCTGTTGGGGCAGCGGCCAGCAAGACGCAAGCGAAGCGCTGCGGATGCTGGGTGCCGCAACCCGGCCTTGTCTGCGAATGCGAGACTGAGAGGTTGGACGAAGGATAGCCTGGCCGAGAGTCCCAATCCGGACACCAATCCTACGCCAGCCCCAGCATCCCGGCGCACTGGGCGGCAGCTTCGTCCACCTTGCCGAAGTCCACGGCGGCGCGGTAGTAAGTCTCCAGCTCGTCGTGGCATGCTTTGGCCTGTGCCATCAGGTCGGCGGCCTGTTCCAAAAGCTCTGCTGCCGCCCGCTCGTTGAAGCGGAGACGGGCGCGGTAGCCCGCCAGATTTTCCCGGTCCACGAAACGGGTACACCGGACGGCCTGCACGCCGGGCAGCTGCACCGGGTGCCACCGGTTGTCGGTGAGGAAAGCCAGCCGAAGGGCCGGGATGAAGAGATGGTCTATCTTGTCGTCGGGGTGCATGGCGCAGGGGCAGGTGATGATGTGGTAGCCCCGGGCCAGCGCCTCGGCCCGGATGAGCTCGAGAAGCAGGCGGGAGACGGCGCCGTAGTCGTCATGGAAGACCACATACCGGTCGGCCAGTGCCTGTACGGTGCCGCGGTAAAAGACCGGCCCTTTCGGAGTGATGGCCGACAGCAGCCGCAGCTCTTCGCTGGCCAAGGCCCCCTCGGGCAGGCGGGGGAGAGTCCGGGCGCAGAGCCGCTTGACGTAGCGGCGGACTTTCTCGAAGTTGGCACTGCACGCCTCAGCCCGGCGGCTGTCCAGCAGCAGGCTCCCGGCAGATGCGATATACCGCGCGGCCCGGCTGCGCAGGGCAGTGTTCTGGGCGAAGAGTCGCTTCACCTCGTCGGCGTGGGCGTGGAGGGCGTCGGCGTCCAGTGTGTGGTACAGGCTCACCACCTGCTCCTCTGCGCCCGGGGCGTCCGGCTCCATGACATGGGGTGCGGTGGCGTCCACGATGGCGGCGCGCTTGTCGAGAAAGATGACGCCGTCCAGACTGTCGGGGTCGCTGGCGCAGTGGATGCGCTGGATAGGCTCTCCCTTCTGCTCGGCCTTGATGGCCAGCCGCTTCATCAGCGTCGATTTGCCGCAGCCCGGCCCGCTTTTGATGAGATACATCTGCATCCCCGGTTCCCGCCGAAGCGGCTCAAAATAGCCTTTGAACCCGGCGGGGGTGGTGGTCCCCAGAAAGAAATCAACAGAATCGCTGCGTGCAGCATTCATACTCAAACACCTCACTTTTGCTATAGGGTATGCAAAAATGAGGTGGAGGGTGACAAATCAGTAGGTATGCTCGCACACCTCGTGTATTTTATCCCGCAGGGCCACGAAGTCGCCGAAAGCCTCCGGCTTGTTCTGGGGCTGACGGAGCAGGGCGGCGGGGTGGAACGTCCCCATGAAGAGGATGCCGTTCTTCTCAATAAAGGTGCCGTGCTCCTTCGTCACCGAAAAGTCGGCGCGTATCATCCGCTGGGCGGCGATACGGCCCAGGCAGACGACGATTTTAGGCCGCAGCAGACGGAACTGCTCTCGCAGCCAGGGCATACAGGCTTCGCTCTCGGCGGGCAGGGGGTCGCGGTTCTGGGGCGGGCGGCACTTGACGATGTTGGCGATATAGCAGTTGGAGGCACGGTCGAGGTCGATGGCGAAGAGGTATTTGTCCAGCAGCTGGCCGCTGCGTCCCACAAAGGGAAGGCCCTGCTCGTCCTCGCTCTGACCGGGGCCTTCGCCCACGAAGAGCACCTCGGCATTCTCCACGCCCTGCCCAAACACCACGTTGTGCCGGGTGGTGTGCAGCGGACAGCGCTGACAGGCGAGACAGTCGGTTTTCAGTGTTTCCCAATCCATAAGCTCGGTATCCTCTCACAAACTAAATGACATTTTCTTAACAAATCATCGCACGATTTCTTCCTTAAAATATACCACAAAATTCAAGATTTGTCTTGAAGTTTTCTGACTCTGTGCTAGAATAAAAAAGAAGGGCATATCTGTGATGCCCGGGAATAATTGCAAAGTAATTTCGGAGGTAATCAACAATGGCTGATATGTTTGCACCCCTGGTAGCCCAGCTGAAGGCAAACCCCAAGACGATCGTTTTTACCGAGGGCAATGACCCCCGCATCCTGGAGGCCGCAAGCAAGCTGCTGGCTGAGGGCGTGTTGAAAGTTGTTATGGTCGGCAACGAGGCAGAGTGCAAGGCTGCTGCCGCTGCTGGCAATTTTGATATTTCCGCTGCTGAGATCATCGACCCTGAGAACTACGCCGGCTTCGATGAGATGGTCAACACCATGGTCGAGCTGCGCAAGGGCAAGCAGACCGCAGAGGAGTGCACTGCTCTGCTGAAGAAGTCCAACTACTTCGGCACCATGCTGGTCAAGATGGGCAAGGCTGACTGCCTGCTGGGCGGCGCTACCTACTCCACCGCCGACACCATCCGTCCCGCTCTGCAGCTGGTCAAGACCAAGAAGGGCGCTCATCTGGTGAGCTCCTGCTTCATTCTGGACCGTGACTGCGGCGAAGAGGGCCTGAAGCGCATCGCTATGGGCGACTGCGCCGTCAACATCGACTACACCGATACCGTCGATAAGGCTACCGGCGAGGTCAAGGTCGCTGCTTCTGCCAAGCTGGCTGAGGTGGCTGTCGAGACCGCTAAGACCGCTAAGCTGTTCGGCATCGACCCGAAGGTCGCTGTCCTGAGCTTCTCCACCAAGGGTTCCGGCAAGGGCGGCACCGTCGCTCTGAGCCACGACGCTGTTATCAAGGCTCAGGAGATGGCCCCCGAGCTGGCTGTTGACGGCGAGCTGCAGTTCGACGCAGCCGTTGCTCCCGAGGTCGCACAGGTCAAGTGCAAGGGCAGCAAGGTCGCCGGTCAGGCCAACACCTTCATCTTCCCCTGCATCGAGGCCGGCAACATCGGCTATAAGATCGCACAGCGTCTGGGCGGCTACGCTGCCTACGGCCCCATCCTGCAGGGCCTGAACGCTCCCATCAACGACCTGTCCCGTGGCTGCAACGCCGACGAGGTCTACAAGATGAGCCTCATCACCGCCTGCCAGTCCTGAGCTGACATCCGGTTGAACTGAAAAGCTGAAAAGAGCCGCTGCCGCATTTTGCGGGCAGCGGCTCTTTTGGCTGTACATCGACTGCGGTTTATGGTATGATAAGCATAAGAAGCCCCGGCAGAGAAGGAGAACATTCGAACGTGAAAATAAAAGCTTTGGCCTTTGTCCTCATGGCGGTGCTGCTTTTGTGCGGCTGTGGGCAGAAGAGCGAAACGGCGGCTGCGACCCCGGCTCAGGCGGTCACAGCGTCTGCTGCCCAGAGCAGTACGGTTCGTCCGGTGAGTACCGGCGTTACGCCGGAACAGTTCGGGGCGAAGGGCGACGGTATCGCGGACGACCTGCGGGCTCTGCAGGCCGCGATGCAGCAGGCCAGCGCGTCCGGTCGGCCTCTCGAGCTGACGGCGGGGGCGGTCTACCGCTTCTCCTCCTGCCTCGGGCTGCCCAGCGGACTGACTATCCGGGGAAACGGCGCTGTCCTGCTCAGTGATATTCAGTACCCTGACCTGAAAGAGGACCGTGTGGCGGTGGAGCTTATGAAAGACTCTGATGATGACCGCGCCCACGACGTCCGGCTGGAAAATGTGACCTTCCGGGCAGCGGACAGCTGTCAGGCCAACTATATGCTCCGGGTGATGCTCGCCCGCAATGTGGAATTTGTGGGCTGCACCTTCGACTGTGAGCCCAACGAGTGGGGGCGCTGCGCCGCCGACCTGTATGGCGGCAACGAGAATATCCGTTTTGAGGGCTGTGTATTCCGCCAGATGACCTCCGGCGCGTCCGGCGGCATCTGGGTGCGCAACTGGACGGACAGGGTGGAGAGCCGGAATATCCGCTTCCAGAACTGTGAATTTTACAAGTCCGGTGCCGACGAGCTGCTGGCGGTCTGGGGATGGGGCGGCGCGGTGCGGGATGTCGTCCTCTCGGGCTGCAGCTTCTATGAGACACAGACACAGGAGGGGCTGGATGCCGATCATCGCCCGGTGTGGTTCATCACGCTGGGGCAGAGCGGCACCACAGACGTCCGGATGGAGGATTGCACCGTCCGTGCGGAGTATTGCGAGACCATTTTCCGTATGGTAGGCGATAAGACCCGCGCCGTCGTGGACAACTGCGACATCACCATGAGACAGCCGGACAGCATGGCAAAGCACGATATGAAAAAGGGCGCGAACCCCATGCTGGCCCGGGGCAATGACCGTGCCGACGGCAGCACGGTCATCCAGAACAGCCGCATCACCCTGAGCGGCGACAACGGGCGGCGCATCTGCTATCAGCTCAGCGCCTTGAAAGGGAATACGCTGGACGTCTCCCTCGGCTACGGCATCGCCAGCACGAAGGAAGTCAGCGGCAACACCATCCGGGGCCGGATACGGCATAAAGTCTTTCAGGACTGCTCCGGCGTGGAGAATAACAATGTAGAAGTGCGGAGATTCTCGATCCTGGGATAAACCGCTCATAAAAAGGAGGTTTTATCATGCGAAGAAAATTTATTGCGGCGGTCACATCGGGTGTTCTGGCCCTGACGGTCATGGCAGCTCTGCCCACCCATGCGGAGGCGGTGAGCATCTGGCTTGACCTTACCCCGGGGACGGAGAGCGTCGAGACGGTTGTCTTGCTTTCCAAGGGTAAGGTCGACTCGAAAAAGATTCGGGTTGAGTTCTCTTTGGAAGATATGGATATGTCCGAATTTCAGGATGGGGCAACCTATCCGCAGATCAAGGGGTATGTGTTGGAGCATAGCGGGTTAAAGGTATCCAATCTTTATATCTCACAGATTAAGAGGAAATGTGGGATTGAAGTTGGCAAGAATTACAATTTGCCGAAGTCCGAGGATTCCAGACAGCCCATGTGTCCGCCGGAAAAAGAGAAAGCAATCCGAGAAGCATTCAAATATTTTGGGATG
>ERZ773239.840-NODE-840-length-27867-cov-8.737703_pt1 | contig 27867 bp, 23 predicted proteins | sample MGYA00580521_ERZ773239 | MGnify/ENA primary metagenome ERZ773239 (study PRJEB29015, sample SAMEA2737801) | human gut metagenome | biome: human gut; feature: human-associated habitat; material: faeces | place: China | collected 2012 ... | reverse complement strand
TGCAATGTATCAGAAATTTCTGTTAATTTTAGTTCTTGAAAATAATAAAGAGTAATTACTTCTCTTGATTCATCTGGAAGTTGTTCTAAAGCCTGTTCGATCAAAACTCTATTCAAAATTTGTTCCGTTTGATTTTCTTCCACAAGCTCAATTTCTTCCAGAAGTGTTTCCTTTGTTTTCTTCAAATAATCTTTGCATAGGTTACCTGCTATCGTATATAAATAATTCAGTGTTTTCCCTTTATAATGATAGTCGGACAATTTTGTGAAAAAACGTATAAAAGTTTCCTGCGTGAAATCTTCCGCATATGTTTGATCGAAACAATGATGATAACAGTAGCTTAAAATTTCTTGATAATACTTGTGGACAAACAAATCAAAAGCATTATCATCACCTTGCTTCATTTTCCTGATTAGTAGAAAATCATTATACACAAAATCCCCCTTTCTCATTATTAGAAGTTCAAAATATTTATCCCGTTCTATAAGGTATAACGATTGAGAGATGCAAAAAGATAGTCCAAATAAAAATTTTATAAATTATGCACTCAACCTCAAGCACATTTTATTATTATAACTGTCTGAGGCACCAGCCTCAACTATACCACTACACATCCAGTTTTAAAATTATAGATTTTATTCACATTATCTCTTGTGTCTCTATCGATACCCAGGCAATAAACCAAAACCCGATGGTAGACATCCTGATATCTGCATTTTTTCAGATATTCCTCATAAAATTTTTCGTGTTTCATGCTCTTGAAAGTAATTGTGCGAGAATTGCTATTCTCTGCTCTTAACGCTGTGTTTGTCATTTTCATTTTCCTCCTGAATTTTTAATATTTTGGTATAAAAAAGACACTCCATTTCTGGAATGCCCCATAAAAAGTAGGGACACCCGCTTTTAACAAGTATCCCTATAATCTATCAATGATCTGATAGCTCTCTATTCATTTTCATATTCAAGATTCTTTGTGTTCCCCGTCCCGAGGTCTAACGCAACAACAACGGTTACTTTCTTCACAAGGCTCTTTTCTTTGTGATTTTCACCTATTTTTCTGAAACTGAAAAACTCCACAAAGTGCGTAAATTCAAGGATTTCTACATATTTTTCCTTTGTAGCAACACCACAGTCTCTACATGAACCGAGTGCCCGAACATATCGACGCACTGAACCTCTTTGACCTTATAATCCCTTTCTTCCAGATATCTAAGATCTCTGGCCAGTGTGGCCGGATCGCAGCTGACATAGACCACCCGCTTTGGCTGCATCTGTGTGATACATGCCAGCAGGCTCTCGTCACAGCCCTTTCTCGGCGGGTCCACCACAATGATATCCGCATGAATATGGTCACGTTCATAAGCCTGCGGCAGTACTTCTTCTGCCTTTCCCACATAAAATTCAGCATTGTGTATATCATTGATTGCAGCATTGCGCTTGGCATCATCAATAGCCTGGGGAACAATTTCAACCCCATAGACCTGTTTGGCTTTCTTGGCCATAAAGAGTGAAATGGTACCGATACCGCAATATAAGTCCCAAATGACATCATTTGGTCCCGGATTGGCAAACTGAAGGGCCGCTCCGTAGAGTTTCTCTGTCTGCACCGGATTCACCTGATAGAAAGATAACGGTGAAATCTGATAACGGACATCACCGATATAGTCCGTAATATAATCCTGTCCCCAGAGTGTCACCACTTTGCTGCCCAGGATCACATTGGTCTTTTCCTGATTGATATTATAAGAAATACTTGTCATACCCGGGATTTCTCTCAAGGCTTCCACCAGATTCTCACTGTGCGGCAGCTTTGTGCCGTTGATAATGAGACAGACCATAATTTCCTTCGTCTTAAAACCGACTCTTGTTAGAATATGTCGAACCAGACCTTTATGACTTGTCTCATCATAAGGCGCAATATCATGCTCTGTCATCCATTGTTTCACAATGGCAAGAAGCTGTTCATTAACCGGTGCCTGAATACAGCAATGGGCAGAATCTACGATGACATGGCTGTGCCCGGCATAAAATCCTGTGACGATTTGTCCGTCTTTGCCAAGTCCCACCGGGAACTGTGCCTTATTGCGGTAATAATAAGGTTTTTCCATTCCGATGATCGGATGCATCACATAATCTTCTACATGTCCCACACGGCTCAGCAGGTTCCTGACCTTGTTCTCCTTGAAAGCCAACTGACGTTCATAGGACAAATGTTGGATCTGACAGCCGCCGCAGCTGCGGGCGTGAGGACATGGTGCCTCCACCCGATCCGGTGAAGGTGTAATAATGCGCATCAGACGGCCGTAACCGTAATTCTTCTTCGTCTTGATGACTTTGACTTCTGCCGTGTCACCGATCAGCGCATCTTTCACAAAAAGTGTATAACCATCAATCTTGCCGATGCCGGAACCGTCTGTACTCAGATCTTCAATCTCAATCGTATAAATATCATTCTTCTTGATTGTCTTTTTCTCCATCCCTGACTCCATTCCGTATTATTTGGATGTTCTTCTGATATTGGATTCGAAAATGCGGTTAAAACCAAGCCATTCCAGATTATCTTCTGAACGGTCGAAAATCTCTGTCATTGTCTCCATACGTGCGTCTGTGTTGTCTGCCAGGTTCAACGCCATAGCCTCCATCAGTGCCGGTTTCTTCGGTGAACCGTATTCCAGCTCACCGTGATGGGCCACGATACAATGCTTCAACTCGTTGGCCAATACAACAGGGAATCCCGGAATCTCACGGATGGCGTCATGGATCATCTCCACACCTGTCACAATATGGCCGATGAGCTGTCCCTCATCTGTATAATCATTGGACGGGAATAAAGATAATTCCTTTGTCTTGCCAATATCATGGCAGATAGCTGCTGTGATCAGCAGATCATGGTTCAGATGTGCATAGCGTGTTGTATAAAAATCACAAAGTTTTGTCACGCTGAGCGTATGCTCCAGAAGTCCTCCTACAAAACCGTGATGAATGCTCTTTGCTGCAGAATGTTCTTTAAAGGATTTGATAAATGCTGTATTCTTTACAAAGAATAATTCCAGCAATTCATGCAGATGCGGTTCTTTGACGCTGTCTACATATCTCATCAGCTCTTTGTACATATCTTCTATATTATAACGGCTGCATGGCATATAATCTGCCGGAATATATTCACCCTCTTTGGCACGGCGGATCCGGCGAAGGTTCAACTGCAGTGCTCCCTGGAAAGATGTCACCTGACCTTCCACCTTAATAAAATCCATCGACTCAAAATATTCAATACCCGGTGTCAGCTCCCAAACTTTGGCATCCACTGTACCGGTCTTGTCCTGAAGCATCATGGAATAATAGCTCTTACCGGCTTTTGTCTTTAATGTTTGCTTAGACTTACACAGATAAATATCTGATACCATGTCTCCTGATTTCAATTCATGAATATATCTCATTCTCTCACTCTGCCCGCTCTCGGCGGGTTTCTGCCTTTCTACTCTTACCGTAACTGTTCCTCTTTCTCACAATTACATTTCATTAATATTCCTTTTATTATGCTGCTGCATAAGCTTTCTCCGCATTCACTGCGATCAGCAGCTTCAATATTATAGTATATCAGACTTTTACCTTCCCGAGAAGACGAAAAGTTTGACAACAAGGCCTTTATGCTTTACTATTATTTTGGAGGTTTTTACTTATGAACGAAAAAGCATTGCGTATTCTTGAATACCCTAAAATTATAGATATGCTTACCGGCTATGCCAGCTCCCCTATGGGCAAGGATCTGTGCCGCAATCTGATGCCTTCCTCTGACATCTCTGAGATTCTTCAGGGACAGATGGAGACCAGTGACGCTCTGACCCGTGTCATGAAAAAGGGCAGTCTCTCCTTCTCCGGCATCCGTGATATCCGCGGCTCCCTGCTTCGGCTGAAGGTTGGCAGTACCGTCGGTATGGCTGAACTGTTGAATATCGCTGCCACCCTGGATGTGGCACTGCGTGCGAAATCCTACGGACGCCGTGAAGCCGATGATGAAGATCAGGATTCACTGGATAGCCTTTTTGCCCAGATTGAACCACTGTCGAATCTGAACCACGAAATCCGTCGATGCATTATCGATGAAGAAACCATGGCCGATGATGCCAGTCCGACATTGAAATCCATTCGTCGCCAGATCAAGCTGACCAACGAACGCATCCACTCACAGCTGGCTTCTATGGTTTCTTCCCAGAATATCGGTTCCAAACTGCAGGACAACCTGGTCACTATGCGAAACGGCCGTTATTGTCTGCCTGTCAAGGCTGAATACCGTTCACAGGTGCAGGGTATGATCCACGATCAGTCCTCCACCGGCTCCACACTGTTCATTGAACCCATGGCTGTTGTCAAGCTGAACAACGATCTGCGTGAACTCGGCAACAAGGAAAAGGAAGAGATTGAACATATTCTGGATACTTTAAGTGAACTGGCAGGTGAATCCGCTGTTATGCTGGAACAGGACATTGCGGTTCTGACACGTCTGGACTTTATTTTTGCCAAAGCTTCCCTGTCCCGTACCTACAATGGCAGCGAACCTGTTTTTAATGAGAATGGTTATATTCACATCAAGAAAGGCCGCCATCCCCTTCTGGACAAGAAGAAGGTTGTTCCCATCGACCTGATCCTCGGCAAGGATTACCGGATGCTTATTGTTACCGGACCAAATACCGGCGGTAAGACCGTTTCTCTGAAAACAGTCGGTCTTTTCACACTGATGGGTCAGGCCGGTCTTCATATTCCTGCCTTTGACCATTCAGAACTGGCGATTTTTGACGACGTTTTTGCTGATATCGGTGATGAGCAGAGCATTGAACAGAGCCTTAGTACTTTCTCATCTCATATGACGAATATTGTCAGAATACTGAATGCAGCTGATGCCAAGACACTGGTTCTCTTCGATGAGCTTTGTGCCGGTACAGACCCGACAGAGGGTGCCGCTCTGGCCATTGCTATTTTGAAAACGTTACTGAACCGACATGTCACCACCATGGCCACTACCCATTACAGCGAATTGAAGGTATTTGCCCTGACAACGGATCAGGTCTGCAATGCCTGCTGCGAATTTGACGTGGCAACCCTCAGTCCGACATACCGCTTACTCATCGGCATTCCCGGCAAAAGCAATGCCTTTGCCATCTCCGGCAAACTTGGCCTTCCGGCTCATATTATTGAGGAAGCCAAGAAGAATATTGATGTTCAGGAACAGAATTTTGAAGAATTAATCGCTGATCTGGAGACAAGCCGTGCCACCATTGAGAAAGAGCAGGAAGAATTATCCGCTTACAAGGCTCAGGTGGAATCCCTGAAAAAACGTCTGGAAGAAAAGCATGACAATATCGCCAAACAGAAAGAACGAATTCTCAACGAAGCCAATGAAAAAGCCCAAAATATTCTTCAGGATGCCAAGGATTATGCCGATCATACCATCCGTACCATGAATAAACTGTCGAAATCCGGCGGTGTGGATATGAAAGCCCTTGAACAGGAGCGAAGCCGTGTCCGTGACAAGCTGAATCAATCCAACAACCGCAAGAAAGTTGCGCCGGCTGCCCAAAAGGCCAAGGTCTATGCAGCTTCTGATTTCAAGCAGGGGGATTCCGTCCATGTTCGCAGCCTTGACTTAAAAGGTACTGTCGTCTCCCAGCCAAACAGCAAGGGTGAACTGACGATCCAGATGGGCATTCTCAAATCCCGTATTCACTTCAGTGATCTGGAACCAATTGACGAAGAAGTCATCAACACACCGATGATCAATAAGACCGGCTCCGGAAAAATCAAGATGAATAAAGCGGCCCATGTCAATACTTCCATCAATCTGATCGGTGAAACCGTTGATGAAGCCATGATCGATCTGGACAAATATCTCGATGATGCTTATCTGGCCCACATCCCAAATGTCACCATCATCCACGGCCGCGGCACAGGCGCTCTGCGAAAAGCTGTCCACGAAAAACTGCGCAAGAGCAAATATGTCAAGAGTTACCGTCTTGGAACATTTGGTGAGGGTGAGACCGGCGTTACCATCGTCGAATTTAAGTAATTGGCTGCCCATTGTGCATGCCGACTCCAAACAGGTGTAAAAAATAAAAATTGTCATGATTTATCATTGAAAAAATGTACATTTTCACGTACACTAGCATTGGAATAATTTTGCCTGAAGGAATGGCAAATGAATAACATAAAACTATAAGAGAAATGTTGATTAAAGGAGAGCATTATGGAAAAATTCGAAAACGTTACTTATTTTAACCATCCACTGATCCAGCACAAAATTTCTATCCTCAGGAAGAAAGAAACCGGAACAAACGAATTTCGTCATCTGGTAGAAGAGATTGCTATGCTGGAAGGTTTTGAAGCCCTCAATGACCTGCCTCTGGAAGAAGTTGAAATCGAAACACCGATTGAAAAATGCAAGACACCAATGATCGCAGGCCGTAAGCTGGCTATCGTTCCGATTCTGCGCGCAGGCCTCGGTATGGTTGAAGGTATCCTTGCTCTCGTTCCATCTGCAAAAATCGGCCATATCGGTCTCTACCGTGACGAAGAAACCTTCGAGCCTCATGAATACTACTGCAAACTGCCTAGCCCGATCGAAGAACGTACCATCGTTGTCTGCGACCCAATGCTGGCAACAGGCGGTTCTGCTATTGATGCCATCACCATGATCAAGAAACATGGCGGCAGAAACATCAAATTCATGTGTATTATCGCTGCTCCTGAAGGTGTCAAAGCTCTTCACGAGGCACATCCGGACGTTCAGATCTACATCGGTCATCTGGATCGCTGCCTGAACGAACATGCTTATATCTGCCCTGGACTTGGCGATGCGGGCGATAGAATTTTTGGTACGAAATAGTTTATAGTTTCTTGGTTTCAATATCATAGTCTTTGAACAATTTGGACGGAGAATTTGATTAACCTCTCACTGTCGATCTCGAATGTTGGGATAAATATGATGACGAAACGCTCATTTTCTAGGATAGAACATAAAAAATAGCAGTTCAGAACAGGCCGCTCTCGCTGCCGGTTCTGAACTGCTATTTCTTTATGTTCTTCTAAAAACCAACTTGTGTTTCGCACGTTTTATTCGCGCATTTTATTCGTCTCTGTCGTTTGTCAGTTTCAGTTTGTCCAGAATGTAGAATGCCAGACCCATGATCATACCAACGACACAGGCCAGTACCATACCTGTCAGCTGAATGCTTCCGAGCTGTACGGAAATACCTGAGAGACCTGTAACAAATACAACGGCTGTCATAGCCTGATTACGGGATTTGCCGTAATCTACCTGTGCATCTACAAGGATACGGATACCGGATGCACCGATCATACCATAAAGCAGGAATGAGATACCGCCGATAACCGGTCCCGGTATCGTGCTGATGAGTGTTGTCATCTTGCCGATAAAGGAACAGATGATGGATAGTACCGCTGCACCGCCGATAACGTAAACACTGTAGACCTTTGTCATAGCCATAACACCGATATTTTCACCATAAGTTGTTGTCGGAACAGAACCGATGAGACCGGAAATCATGGTTGAAAAGTTATCTGCAAATAAAGAACGGTGCAGACCAGGGTCTTTTAACAAATCTCTGCCCACAATCTTACTTGTGACAATCTGATGCCCGATATGCTCAGACGTGATTACTAACAAAACAGGAAGTACAATAGCAATGGCCTGCATATTAAACTTCGGTGTCTGGAAGTTCGGAAGGGCGAACAACGGCGCAGCTGCCACTTCTGAAAAATCAACAATACCGCATGCCAGAGAAGCCACGTAACCGGCAATAATAGCGATCAAAATCGGAATAACTGACAAAAATCCACGGAATACGACAGAACCAATAATGGCTGTCAAAAGTGTCACCAGAAAAACAATGATATTGGCCGGAAGAAGCACTTCATCCTTCAGGCCTGCATTAGAAGCTGCCGTACCTGCCAGCTCCAGACCAATAAGTGCAACAACAGGGCCCATTGCTGCCGGAGGCAGGACCACATTGATCCACTCAGAACCAAACTTGTAAATAATTAATGCCAGAATGCATCCGCAGAAACCGACGGCCACGAAACAACCCAGGGCATAATCATAGCCCCATTTGCTGATGACGATACCTGCCGGTGCCAGAAATGCAAAACTGGAACCCAGATACGCCGGCGCACGTCCCTTTGTGATTAAAATAAACAGCAACGTACCGAGACCATTCATAAATAAAACGATCGCCGGATTAATACCAAACACGAACGGAACAAGCACAGATGCTCCGAACATGGCGAACATGTGCTGAATACTGAGCGGAATCAGCAGCTTTACAGGGACTTTCTCATCAACCTGTATAATTCTTTTGTTTTCCATAAAGGTTCTCCTCTTCTCTATAGCGTCTCAAGATTCTTCACTATTATATACGAAAGACATCAAATAGAAAAGCCCTAATTCATATTACTAACAAATTTAAGCACCATTTAAGCACTTCTGCCCGTCCAAAATAAAACCAGACAGAAAATATCAAATCCTTCTGAAAAGAGCCCACGCCCCTTCTAACTCTATTGGTAAACATTTAGCTGATTCTCGCAGTTTTGCGCGCATAGCGACAGCTTTGAAGCGATGTCTGAAGCCCGTAAGGGCAAGTTTCGCATAAAAGCGGTCAATAGGCGGCACAGCAAAACTGTGAAAATCAGCGTGTTTGCCAATAGAATTAGAAGGGGCGTGGGCTCTTTCGAAGTATTTGGCGTTTTCGTCTTATTCTTCGTGCCAATGCAGTCTGTGCAGATGTCCCTGCAGTTCCATCTGCGCAAACTGATGCTGTCTGAGGGCCTCATACAGCACAATGGCCACTGAATTGCTTAGGTTCAATGAACGTATGTTGTACTCCATCGGGATACGCATACAATAATCTTCGTATTTCACAAGAATTTCTTCCGGGATACCGGCACTTTCCTTGCCGAACATCAGATAACCGTCCGGCTCATAGGCCACTTCCGTGTAAATATGTCTGGCCTTGGTGGTGGCCATATAAAGCTTGCCCGCACAATCCGGATTCTTCTCCAGAAAATCCTCAAAATTCTCATAAACTTCATAATTCAGATGCGGCCAATAGTCCAGTCCCGCACGCTTAACCATCTTGTCCGTAATTTCAAAGCCCAGAGGCTTAATCAGATGCAGTTTGGTACCGGTGGCCACACAGGTTCGTCCGATGTTGCCTGTGTTGGCAGGCATCTCCGGTTCCAGCAAAACAATATTCATACTCATAGATTTTTCTCTTTTCTCACCCAGCTGACAAAACGTGCCATACGATCTGTCGCTTCTTTTAATTCTTCAAGAGAATAGGCATAGGAAATTCTCAGGAAACCCTCGCCGCTGTCTCCGAATGCTGTACCCGGAACAACTGCTACTTTTTCCTTCTTCAATAATTCTTCCGCAAATTCATCTGAGGTCATGCCCAGGCTCTTGATGCTTGGGAAAATATAAAAAGCGCCGAATGGTTCAAAGCAGTCCAGTCCCATCTCCCTGAATGTATGTACAAGGAAACGTCGGCGCTGATTGTAGGATTCACGCATCATGGCTACATCATCATTACCATTGCGAAGAGCCTCCACAGCCGCATACTGGCTGGTTGTCGGTGCACACATAATGGCGAACTGATGAATTTTCAGCATCTGATGCAGAATCACATCCGGTGCGCAGGCATAACCGAGACGCCATCCTGTCATGGCATAAGCCTTTGAAAAACCGTTGATAAGAACCGTTCTCTCCTTCATGCCAGGCAGGGATGCAATGGATGTATGCGGATATTCATAAGTCAGTTCACTGTAAATTTCATCACTGATAACGAAAATATCATGCTTCACGCACAGTTCGGCAATGGGCTTTAGGTCTTCCTCCGTCATAATGGAGCCTGTCGGATTGTTCGGGAAAGGCAGCACCAGAATCTTTGTCTTTGGTGTAATCGCAGCTTCCAGTTCTTCTGCTGTCAGTTTAAATTCATTTTTTTCTTGAAGATTAATAATCACAGGCACACCATCCGCCAGTACAACGCAGGGCTGATAAGAAACATAACTTGGCTGCGGAATAATGACCTCTTCACCGGGATTGAGCATGGCACGCATGGCAATATCGATGGCTTCAGAACCGCCCACTGTCACCATAATTTCGTTCGCAGGGTCATATTCAACATGGCATTTGCGTTCCAGATAAGCGCTGATTTCTTCCTTCAGTTCCTTCAATCCGGCATTGGATGTATAAAATGTACGGCCTTTTTCCAGAGAATAGATACCTTCCTCACGAATATGCCACGGTGTATCAAAATCCGGTTCACCCACACCAAGAGAAATGACATTCGGGTCATTCATTTCTACGACAAGATCAAAAAACTTACGGATGCCGGAAGGTTTAATGTCTATGACTTTATCGGATAATGGGTTTCTCATGGTGTGATCAGCTGCCTTTCTTTCTTATTTGTCTCAGAAACCATGATTGTACCGTGGTCTTTGTATTTCTTCAGTACAAAATGGGTTGCTGTGCTTGTCACGGATTCCAGTGTGGAAAGTTTTTCGGAAACAAATGCAGACACCTGTTTCAAAGTCTTGCCTTCCAGCATCACACAGAAATCATAAGCACCGGACATCAGATAGACAGTGTCCACTTCAGGGAAGTTGTAAATACGCTCAGCAATATGGTCAAAACCATGACCTCTCTGAGGTGTCACGCGCACTTCGATCAATGCTACAACTTTTTCACGATTTGTCTTATCCCAGTTAATGATTGTATGATAACCGCAAATCGTCTTGTCTGATTCCATCTCATAAATGGCTTTTGCAACTTCTTCTTCCGGTTCCCCAAGAACAATCGCCAGATCTTTAATGCTGATCTTGCTGTTTTTTTCTATGACAGATAAAATCTTCTCTTTCATTTCATTCATTTTCTCATACCCCTTTTCTATGATTGCTATAGCTGCTCAAAGCCAGCTGCCTTATTTCTATGATTCAGATTTCGCCTGATTCAGACTTTCATATCGAAATGGCTCCAGAAAGCGCACTTCTTCTTCGTTTAAAACAACCCGGTCATTATCATCTGTCAGATGTCCGATGATAACTGCCGGGATGCCCGCGGCAGCCAGCTCCGCCAGTACTTTCTGGCCATGGGTGGCCGTCAGAAGCACTGCGCCTACCGACAGCAGCTGATAAGGACTGATATTAAAATAATCACAGATTTCAACCGTTTCCTGCTTCAATGGCACTTTCTTCAGCTGAATGCGTGCCCCAAGCCCTGCATTCTCCGCCAGCTCCCATACTGCCGAATAAACACCGCCTTCACCACAGGCATACATCGTTCTTACGCCTGCTGCTGCCGCTGCCTCCACAGCCTTCACCGTTGAAATAGCATCCCCCGTATAATCCGCCTCAAGAATCGGGCTCAAAAATACCGAATTAAAATGATTCTCCAATTCCGCCTCATTGGCAAAAGTCAATTTTGCCGCACCGTATCCGCCGGTATAACCTGCCATAATGATGTCCTGATCCGCACAGGCTTTCTCTGACTCAAAAAGGCTGCCTGACTCACCGGATGCCATAACAGTTATCATCGGTTCCTTCAGACCTGCTGCCGCTGTCACATCTGCCTGCACGGAAGCGATCTGAAGCTTCTCGCAACTTTCAGCCGCTGCTCCCACCAGTTCTTTGATGGATTTCTCCGAAAGATCCTCCGGCACAATGATCTGTATATTGACCAAAGACGGACGGCTTCCTACTGTCGCCAGACGATTTACCGCCAGATGAACTGCACCTGCTGATGCGAGATTATCTCCGGACAGTACTGCTGTCGCTGCTGCGATCGGATTGCCCGACTTACTCTTAAAATGACTGATATCCCGGATAGCGTCACCCTGGCTCACAGCCCCGGACACTTTTCTCTCTATTACTTTTCGGACAGAACGTTTATAAATCGTATCTGTCACCTTGCCGCAATCCAGCATATTTTTATACCTCTGTTTGATTAATTTTCTTCACTCTTCTTGTTATTATTGTCATCTTTTTTACTGTCAGAATTGTCCTTCTTTGTACCAACAGTAATATATCTCGGTGATGCACTGTAATAACTTGTATTGATCCAAACTGTATCCTGCAGACTTCCGTCTACATAAATCTTCTTATAAAAGGACGCCACATACCCATTATGGGCACTCTGTGTCACTTCCTGCCAGCCATCTGGCTGTGTATCATCCTTCGTAATGACATCCTCACCGGGTTCAATGGTCTTGTCTGTCACACTGTAAAACTCAATGCTTCTGTTGGATGAACGGGTTTCATGTCCGTATATATTGACATAGATTTCACCGCCATAAGTATAGGCTTCTATATAAATCGGTGCATCCAGATTATTTCTGAACCTGAAATCCACACTGCCCTCAGCAACTGTCGCATCCGCACCAAGCGGTACATATCCCACTGTCAGGCCATGATTGGAACGCTCGACAACCTCCAATTCCGCCCGCAAAACTGCATTATACATGGTGGAAGACACCTGACAGATACCGCCGCCAATACTTGGTACAACACGTCCCGCTGAATAGCCGGTGGCCTCATAATAACCGTTGGAAGCCGTAAATGGTGTCACATGATTTAAAAATGAAAATGTATCCCCGGGATACACAACCGTCTCATCAATCAGTGAAGCACCATTGGCAATATTGGCAATTCTGTTGTCACTGGAAGAAGAATAATCCGTGGAATAACCGCCCAGAAGATCAGTTACCTGCTTCAGCTCATCGCTGGTATGATCCGCCTTCACATCTTCCACAGTTGCATCCAGTTTCTGACTGGAACCATCCCAGCCATCACCCAATGCTTCTTCCACAGCCTTCGTTGTGGCATCTATATCAACCTTCATCCCTGTTACATCATCTGTGATGATAAATTCTCCGGAATGACGGACCAAGGAAGCATTCTGTGCATCTTTATTATATTCAGCTGTATCCTCATCCACTAGCTCTTTCAATTTGTCATGATCATATTCAAAATTAAGTGTATATTCTGCTTTATTATTCTTGACATCTGACAGTTCCTTGTATCGTTTGATCAGATTGCCGTTCACACCAATCTGGCAAATATCCTGAATCACCGTACTGTCCGCCACATGCATATCAAAATCTTTATACGAAATCGTCACTTCATCGCCATTAACGGACAAAGTCACTGCACCGCCGCAGACCTCATCCACATACTGCTGGAGTTTCTCCTCCGCAGCCTTAACTGTCATGCCGCCAAGCTCCATTCCATTGACCGTAACGCCTTCAGGTACCTCATGATCCTCAGAAATTTCCTCACTGTGTCCATGTTCATTTTCATTTTTATTTTCAGAAGACTTCTTATCCTTACCGACATCTGCTGTATCTTCGGATTCTTTATCTTTCTCAGTTTCTGCGGCCTTCTCAGTATCCGCAGTCTCTCCTGATTCTGCCTTTTCCGCAACATCCGCTGCCTTCCCGGATTCTATATTCTTCGCAGTCTCTGCTGCCTTCTCCGACTCATTGTCTTTATCAGCAGCTCTGGTCTCAATCACAATTCCTGATGACGTCTTCTCTGACTGAGCTCCGGTCTGTGCAAACGTATACCGGCCTCCCGCCACGGTCAGTGAAAATACTGCCGCCAGGCCAAGTATTCCCTTTAATGTTCTTCTCATCGTATGTCCCCCACGGGCTATCTCTATTAAATTCCGTCAATCGTCAGTTTCCATACATCTCATGTTACGCTTATTGCAGAAAGCACTGTGATTCCGTCACGCCTTCAACGATGTTTCCATACATACTATACAAACTGAATGACCATGCTTAAAACCATAGAAATCACGATCAAAGCTACAATAATGGTTGAAATAATCTTTGTTGTCTTCTTATTCATCAAAATCACTCCTATTAAAACGCTTCATACGCCCGTACTGCAGAATCGTCTTGTCAATCCATCGGGACGCTTCGCTCATTGTCATTTGTTCCATTGCATCGTTAAACTCTATTTTATGATATTTACATAAATCCTTCAAGTAGGCTTTTTGTTTTTTTGTCATAGGCTGCTGCTTTTTCACCTTGACAAACATCTTCTCTGGCACAAAAAGCTTCGGTTCTGATGATTCAAAATAATGTGCCAGTGTCTGATACAGCTTCGCCGTTGCCAAAGCATCATGATAAGCACGATGAGCCGAACTGTTGATAATACCATAATGTTCACACAATGCGCCCAGACTTCTCGACGGCAGATCCTTATGTACAGTTTTCGCAATCTTCAGCGTATCAATACCTTCATGTTCAAAAGGCAGTCGAAATTTTTCAGCAGCCATTTTTGTAAAACGATAATCAAATCCCAGATTATGTCCAACCACTACATAATCCTCACAGAAATCAACAAAATCACTGACAACCGCCTGCAAATCTCTGGCTCCTGCAAGCATTTCATCAGTGATACCCGTCAATTCCGAAATCTGCTCCGTCAGTTTCTGATGGGGATTAATGAACTCCGAAAAGCGATCCGCCACCTTGCCCTGAATCACCTTCAGCGCACCAATCTCTATCATCGTATCCTTCTCCGGAGACAAACCCGTCGTCTCCAGATCAAAGACTACATAATCTTTTAGCATATATATCTCCTGTCCACGATAATTGCAAAACTTTATTTCCTGTAAACAAAAAACACCTGGCAGTTCACAGCAGGTGTTTTTGTTTTTCATGGTAATTGCCTTTTGCAATTATCTGTTTATTGAATATCACCTTTATATACAAACCGCAAAGAATATTATATTCCTTGTTTAATATATATAGTATATGCCGTTCATACATTTTTCGCAATGGGTTTGGCTATAGTTAGTATTTTAACTATCTGCCGATAACTATGAGAAACACGCTCCGCGAGTTTCTCAAGTTATCGCGGCTGTCCTGTCAGGGCTGACATGATCTCATAGCCTGCGCTCTCAATCTCCATGATTTCCGCTCTGTCATCCTGCTCAATTGAGAAATTGTGTAAACGAAAATCCATATCATCGAACCATGGTGATCGGACCTGAATCTTCATCCGGTACTGATATTCATACTTATAAACCGGCGGATCATAGCTGACCGTTTTGCCATCTTTTATATAGGTCTCTTCTTTGCGATCCTGCTCAATATCCATCTTACACTGAAGCACTGCAGACAACGGCACAATATCAGGATTCTCTTTCACGTCCAGCTTATGTGCAATCGTAAAATTTCCCTGTGTATCATCAATAAAGACATTGTACGTTTTGGTTGAAATCTGACGTGTCACATTAAACTTCTGTACCATCTCTTTGTTCTGCTCCCGGTACGCCAGCTGACACCGGATCTCTTCTACCGTACTGTGCCTGCGTTCCTCAAACCATGGTGATAATTTTTTGGCACATTCCTTACACAGGTTGCCATTATCCAGTTTGCGGTTGCTAAGTAATCTGATTTTCTCCCCACAAATATCACAGTATTTTTTATCAAATAGTCCCATTCTGCTCCCTCATGCCTGTCAGAACTGCGCAATCAACAATTGCGCAGTTCTGAAAAAATGTTCCTACTTCGCATCGTCTTTGACACATTTGAAAGTCAGAAAGTCCTCATCATCACTGTAATCGACATTTAGAGAACCATCTTCATTCGTCGCTACATAAACACTTGGATTTTCAGATTCAACATTACAAAGGCCATAAACAAGAGACCATTTGAATGTGCCCATTTCCTGGCCTTTATAAACCACCTTTACCGTATAATCTTTTGCAAAGGTCAGACGCAGTGCATCGTTGATATTGTCGACGCCATCCATTGTTGTCTGCGGACCATCTCCCAGCAGTTCTTCCACTGTCTCAGAATGCCAGTCGCCAATAAGTGCCAGTTCATCCTCTGTCAGGTAATTCTCCGGATTTGTTGCATCTGTCCCTTCTTTACCGAAGATGACTTTCAGGCCCATGTCCATCAGGTCATCAAAAGTAAATGTGTTCTCACCGACATCCGCAACCATCTCTTCACCCTGGATGGTGATGGTCAGCTTGTTATCCGCCACGGCCCACTTGCCATTTCCTGTTTCCTCGTCAGCATGAAAGACAACTTTGCCACCGCTGTTCAATTCGAAAGATAAATCTCCTTCAAAACATTCTTCGATGGGCAGCTGAACCCCCATCGCTTCTGCCACGACTGCAACCCATTTGCCTTCATACGGATTTGCTTCAGACTTTGTTGTGCCGCCTCCGCCGCCGCATCCGCTTAAAGATAGCATGCTCACAAAAACTGCCACCACTAACAAATAACTCAGACGTTTTCTCATATCCCCTTCCTCCTCTGTGTATAATATTTTTATATTCACATTATACAAAGGAAAATAGGCTTATTCACTATCACTTCTGATAGTAACAGTAAAATTGTCTGATTTTGTTCCACAGCAGGTCATTTCAGGGTTGTCACAATCAGTTTGCTTTCCAGAGCAGCCGCAATCAGATCCTCCTTACAACTATAACCCGCTTTCATTATCATTTCCTGAAAATTCCATCTGACGCCTGCAGTTGAACAGTTCATTTCCCTTGCAATCTCCGAATAGAAAAAACCACAGATATAGAGTCTCAGCATTTCCAATTGTCTCGGGCTGATCTCACCGCTTGTGATCCAGTTCAGCTCTACCCCAGGCGATACATCCGGAAAAACATGCTCCCCATTTACTGTCCGTCGAATCACATCTTTGATTTCTTCCTCGCCATGATCTTTGTACCAGAGACTGTCTGCACATCCGCTTTTGGCTCTTTCAAGCACCTTCGGATCAATCAGTGATGTCACGATCAGAATCTTCGTATGCGGGCAGGCTTCTCTGATAGCCTTGCCTGCTTTTAAGCCATCATGATTATGAAAAGTCTGAACGTCCATTAAAACAATATCGATGGCAGAATAACTGCAGATTCCGACCGCCTCCTCCGCATCGGCAACTGTCTGAACATGCTTAAATTCCGATTCCTGCGAAAGCATATATTCAAAATACTTCTGCATGATTTTCTGATCCTCCACAACAAGAACACGAATCATACAACTTCCTCCTTTCTGAAAGGTTTCTCTTCTGTTTTTCGCCTGATGATACCACTCATTTGCCTGAATATCACTCCGATTGCCGCTTAGGCATACGCATCATCAGACAAAAGGCCGGTTCAAACACCGTCACCATCGTACATCCTTCTGCCTCTAACGCCCTCCGAAGGGAGGACAGCCCTCCGCCCTCTCTGGCCTTTGGCTTCGGAAGCTCCCCATTATTTGTTATCCGGATGTTATATGCTTCCGGGTCCTCCTCTATCGACACATTCACTTCACTTCCATGGGCATGTCTGGCACAATTTGTCACACATTCACGGATAACACGATCTAATAACAGTCTATAAGTCGAATTCTTCGGGCCTTCTCCTTCCAGATGAATCTCTATGCCGAGTTCCCTTGCATGCTTGCCTGTATTCTGATACAGATCTTCCAGATTTTCAACTGTCATATTGGTGAGAATATACACCTGCTCCTTTAATACATCCAGCTGTTTATTCATATGACTCATATTTTCTTTGTTCTCCAGTATTCTCCGGATTGTCAGAAGACTTCGCCCCAAATTATCATGCACCTGCAGTTTCATCGCCAATATTTCCTGCTCCCGTATCCTCTCACCGATTTTCTCATACATCTCTTCCAGTTTTCTGTTGAGGCTCTGCAGTCTTTCATTATTGGCTTTGATTTTTTCATTATTGTAATAAAACTCTGAAACATCAATGGCAATCGCCTGTTTGTAGCCCTCCAATGCCGGATCCTTTAGCAGATATTCCTGAAACATCCAGATTTTCCCATTCGGAAAACAAAATACACTGTCCTCACTACTCATGGATACAACACCTTCTGCGATGCGTCCCGTATGCTGTAACGCCTGATGCAGGACATCATAATCCTGCAGTTTCTCCCCCATCAGCATCCGGCTCACTTCCCACATCATTGAATTGCAGAGCACAATCCGGCCGAATGTATCTGCAAAACATACACCGCATGGTGCATTATCAACCGCATCATTCACAGCCCATTGGGAAAACAGTGTTTTCTCCCGTCTTCTTTCTCCAAAAAGATTCCAGATCAGATACAGCATCAGTCCCGTGACCGCACACACAATCAGTACCATCGGTATATCCGGCAGCATGACGTGTTGATTCATCCGCTTTCCTACACTGTAGCTATGGTCATTCTGAAAGGCAGCCATAATAAAAAATGAACCGGCAAAAAGCGTCACGGTTAATGTAATTCTTTTCAGCCCCTCAAAACGCGTCACACTCAAAAGAATGAGCATCATTTCAAATGCCAGGCAGATTTCCATCATGATCATCACAAAATTCTGTATTCCCACACTGCTCTCTACGAAATTCGACATCTAACCAGCCACTCTTTCTCATCTTCCTTCTTCTGCACTTTTGTCCCTGATCGTCCTGACAATAACGTCTGGAGATCATACTCGGAATCAATATGTACAGATAACATCAAATGTCCTTCCATCACAACAACACGGAAAAACAACGTCTGCATCTTCCCAAACAATTGCTCCGTCAGCCACTCGAAATAATCATAGCATTGCAGAATCTCTGCGTCATGCAAAATAAGCGGACGGACATTGACATAGTACAACGCCCGAATCTGACAAAGTTTTAAAGCCGAACAGGATTCTGCCAGACTCTGTCTCAGATCTTCTTCTGTCAAGCCCTCCTGACTGTCATTGTTCATCGTCAGAAGCAGGTTCTTGCGCCGCTTCAGATACGTTCCGATCACAATCATCTGGGCAAGCAGACGTTCGTAGACTGCTTTGGATTCGGTGACTTCCAGCTCTTCCATAAAATGCGTCATCAATTCCAGCTGTCCGGTCGTCTGACTCTGGATCAGATTCAGAAGTCTGTTCTGTTCCTCCGCTTTTCGCCTTTTGGCTTCCTGCTGATACGTCTTTTGTAAAAGCCGGTTTCTCGCCTTTAATTCTTCCTGCTGATCCTTAATATCCTCATACTGATCGGTCAGCAATGAAAGATCCTCTGTCCAGAACAAATGTCCCCCCTGCACTAAAAGATGATTGATGCGAATGCCATCCCGCATCACGAGCGGTGCCGTCAAAAGGCCCTGCCGTACTTCCTGTGTCAGATTCGGAAAAGTTCCGGACTGATAGTGGCGTTCAAAATTCGCATCCGTTATTTCTGCATTGAGACCACCCGCCGCCTGAAACAGTTCAATATATCTGTTGTTCGTCTGAATGAGCCCGCATGCAATACAGCCCTGATAAATCGCCGCCATCAGCAGGCAGCAGGCCGCCGTCATATCTCCCGCAATCACTTTGATCAGCGGCAAACGGAGCATCGTGCAGACATTCCATACAAGCAGCAGAAATCCCGGAACAAGCGGAAACCAAAACCATGTCTTACCCGGAATCCGGCTCTTCCAGACCAACACAACCTCCATCATGATCATGCAGAACAGCATCCATCCCTGAATGATGAAAAACACAATCCTATAATGATAAATCTCATTTGACACCTGAAAGCCTTCCGGAAAATAAAAAACTCTTTGGTGAAAATCATTCGTCAGCACTGCCAGAATCATGATAATCGCAGGAATCAGCAGGCAGGTCGTCTGTTTCTCCGTTTTCACTTCATCCCCCTTATCCATCAATAAGGCCGCAATCAACCCCAGCGTCGGAATCAGCACCATCGGGATATAATATAGATACCAGCAGACACGGCTTCCAAACGGATCGACGATAATAAGATATTTAATCGTTCGTACCAGAAACCAGAAAACCATCAGACAACCGATCCGGGTCAGGCACTTGCGCATTTTCGTTTCCACGACATGTTTATTCAGATAAACGACCCATGCACAGTACAAGCCAATATAAATACTGCTTCGACATTGTTCAAACAGGTGACTCACGTACATATTCTCTGACTGCTCATGCCGGCATAAGCTCGCAATCAGGACAAGACATGCAACCGCCACATAGGACAGCGCTCTTTTCTTCTTGTAGGACATATCGCTTATTCCTTTCTTGATCCGGCAGCAATGTGCATACCCATGATATGTTTCATTATACTATAGTAACTGTGCAAATCCTATAGACAAAAAAGAATGTGCCGCAGCACATTCCTTTTTGTCTATCGACGCTCTGCTTATTCAAGAGCTTGTGATGACCAGTAAGCTTTTTGGCCATTCGGATACCGACAGCAAGCCCTTTCTTTCCCCCTTTGAACATCAGAATTTGAAGCCGCCACCTCCATGAGTACTGCCGGAGGACGAAGTATGTGTACTGCTTCCGCCTGACGACTTATCGTTATCTTTCGGTTTCTCTGTTTTGACAATGTTCTGGTAAAGGAACCATTCCTGATTATCCACAATATTCATGCTGCCGGCTTTGACATAATCATCCGCTTTGGCCTGGAAACGCACCGTTTTGAGCTGTTTCTTCATGCCACCGACAATCACAAAAGCAATGATAAAACCAATGACAATGGCGACAGGAATCCAGATCAGGGACAACGGTTCCTTAGGAAGCGTGTCCACATCATAAGGCTGACCGTTTCGTGCCTGGGTGATAAAATCATCACACAGTGTGGCAAATGTGCGAAAGGCACCCGCAAAATCACCGTCCGCCAGCTCCGGCCGCATCTGCTGACCGACATATTGAATACCGGCATCCGTGAAAACTGTAATACCATATCCTTTTGTGGACATATAACACTCGCTGGACTTTAAATCGACAACAAGGAGCACACCGTCTCTTGTCTCTCCATACCCCATATCCGCTCCGTCATAAATATCATCTGCATATTCTTGCACTGACGGAATATCTTCCTCTGAAACAGTCAAAATGGCAATATCAAACTTCTGCCTCGTCCGGATCTCATCAATCATCGTTTCCAGTTCTGTGACTTCCCGCTCATTCAGCACACCGGCCATATCTGCCATGCAGATATGATCACTGGCAAAACCATCTGTTGTTTCGGCTGCTGCCGGCATGACAAGACCGAGGCACAACACAAGGACGAGTAAAAGCATGCGTAATGTTTTCTTCATTCTGTTACCCTCCTCTTATAATACTCCAAATAGATGCAACAGCCAGATGACGCCGTAGGACACAGCACTCATCAGCATCGTCAGGCCAATCAGCCATTTTGTTGCCGCAGACTGATCTATCGGAAGATCACCGACAAAACGTCCGGTCTGACCATTCATCGCAAACAGATACTGATTGCCGTTCCAGGTCGTATTCAGCAGCCAGACAGGGTAAAGCGCATACTGGGCTTTGCCGCCCCTGAACTGAATACTGCTGTTTTCCACATTCACCGAATCATAGCCTTTGACCGTCTCCGCAAATGCTTCCTCCGTTGAACGTTTGACACGGGCATTGACTCTGTCTATACTCTCCTCAGCCGTGACATCATATTTGTTGGCCAGATAACCGGCAAGATACGCCGTCTGAAAATCCACCGCTTCTGAAATGTCAAACGGCTCAATGGATTCCATCAGATCATCCGGCATCTTAGATGATCCGTCAACCGGAATATATTCAAATCCAATGCTGCCGCCACGGTTGACAAGGAAATATCTGGTCTCTGTATAAATGTAACGACTGTCACTCCATGTCCGGATATTCGCCGCCTTGTAACTCACCTGTGCATCTGCATCGGTATCAAAAAGCCAGAATGGCACATAGACACCTTTAATCTCATCAATATGATTCTGATCTTTGAAAACCTTCGGTAAAAGACGTTTTCCGGAAATATGTTTCATCAGTCCTTCTTTGGCGGCTTTCTTGTCCAGCTTGAATGGGATAACCAGATCCGGTCTGAGCACACCCGCAAATTTTCCCGTGAAAACAACCGGATTGTCACAAAACGGACACTTAGTTGCCGCCATCGTTGCATCTCCGACGATTTCTCCACCGCAGGACTGGCAGACATAGGTACTTAGTCCATCTGTCTCGCCTTCCTGCCATTCTCCGCCAGCTTTGGTTTCCCACTCCATGCTGTCGCTTTTGCCTTCCTTCAGTTGTTCATCCATCGCCTTCAATGTTTCCATCTCAAATTCTGAATCACAATACGGGCACTTCATCTTCTGAATCGTACTGTCAAAAGCGATTGCGCCGCCGCAGCATGGGCATTTATATTCCTGCATATTCTGCATACAATCACTCCTATCTATTATGACTGAATATCTGCATCATTGAACGGATCACCGCATTCCGGACAGAATTTCGGCGGATGTTTCGGATCTTCCGGCTCCCAGCCACATTTATCACAGCGGTACAATGGTTCTTCTGTCGGCTTCTTTGCACCGCATTCAGAACAGAACTTGCCTTTATTGAGTGCACCACAGCTGCAAATCCAGCCTGTCGGCTTCTCCGGTCTCTTCGCACCACATTCCGGACAGAACTTGCCTGTTGCGACATAACCACAACTGCATGTCCAGCTAGCACCTTCCGGCCCAAGCTTTGGTTCCGGTTTCTTTGCACCGCATTCCGGACAGAATTTGCCTGTCACAATCTGCCCACAGCTGCATGTCCAACTGTCTGCACCCTGCTGCTGAACCGGCGCTGCTGCCATCTGTTGCTGCTGCATAGCCTCCTGACGTCTCATTTCTTCCTGCTGTCTTGCATCTTCCTGGCGTTTCATTTCCTCCTGGCGTCTTGCTTCCTCCTGCTGGGCCCCCATTGCAAACAGATTCTGCGCATTCATGCCGCCGCCTGCATTCATAGCCATACCCATACCGATAAAACCATTCATGGCACCACTCTCATTGGCTGCAGCCGCTTTCATTGCATCAGCCTGTGCGCCAACCATCGTCGCAGCTGCCATCGTCGGATTCTGCAGCATCGCTGTACGCTGAGCCTGTTTGATCATCTCTGCATCCTCATCCGGAAGTGTCACCGAACCGAGAGCAATGCTGACGACCTTCAGTCCACGCAGTTCACCCCATTTGGCAGACAGCGTTTCATTCATCGCATCCTCCAGGTCTGTATTGTGTGTCACAATCTGGTTCGGACGCAGTTCCAGTTCAGAAAGCTTGCCAAAGGCCGGCTGAAGGGCACTGATAAATTCTGTCTTCAGCTGTCTGTCCAGCTCATCTCTCGTGTATTCTGTCTCCACATTCCCACACACATTCGTATAAAACAGCAGCGGATTGCTGATTCGATAAGAATAAACACCCGAACAGCGGACAGACACATCAATATCCAGGCCGATCTTGGAATCCACAACGCGGAAAGGAATCGGATTCGGTGTGCCAAACTTGTTGTCAATCAGCTCTTTTGTATTGAAATAATAGATGCGCTGATCCTTGCCTGTATCGCCGCCAAATGTAAAACGCTTGCCGACTGTCGCAAATGTCGCCTTGATGCTGTCTCCAAGACTTCCTGAAAAAATACTCGGCTCTGTCGATGTATCATAGGTAAATTGTCCAGGCTCTGCACATACCTCGACCACCTTTCCCTGTTCCACGATAATCATACACTGACCATCCGCAACAGCAATGCCGCTTCCGTTAGAGATAATATTGTCATTGCCATGGACATTCGATGAGCGGGCGCCGGTTCTCTTCTGACCTTTCTTCATCATCACACTCTTATCCATTGCGTCACAATAGAAAAACTCCTTCCACTGATCCGCCAATGTCCCTTCTGCTGCTCCCACAAATGCTTTAATTAATCCCATATGCTTTATCCCCTTTCATCATTCCCGGTTTTTCATGCCGTTGATTCAATTTCATTTCTTTCTACTTTCAGTATAAGAAAATATCGCTGTTTTTTCACTAACACTTTTGATAGTAATCACGTCTGCTCACAATCCGATGCTCCTTTCAGACAGCCGGACATCAGATGCTCAAAATGATCTCCTAGTTTCTGTCCTGAATCAACCAGCAATCATCGATAACATCGTACACATACACAAGATTATCTGACACGGCATAGTACTGCTCCCGGACAAACTGACCGTCATGATTCGTCCCCAATACAAATACGCGACACGGACGACCATCTATTTCTTCCATTTCACATGTGTCCATGATCTGCATGCCATTGGCGATGGCTTCTCGTACTTCCGGCACTTCGTTCAGTATTTCATGGGCGATATCCCCGTTTTGTCCGTCAAACGGTCCTATCTCACCCCCGTCATCCGGGAGTGGTTCATACACTGAAAAATCATAACAGCCTTCTTCTGCTGCCAGATGACCGTCCCTCAGGGAAATCATCGGACGGAACAGATGCATCGTTCTGCCATCAGAGACAATCAGCAGCACATCCGGAAAAATCTCACTGACATTGCATCGAAGAAGAATCGGTTCCCCTTTTTTTCCTTCATAAAGCGATGTCTCCAACTTGTCATCGTACTCTCCCATCTCTGACATTTCCACGCGATAGACAGAGACAGACATTCCGGCGCGCGGCACGATGGCATAAACTTCTTCGCCTCCACAGTCCACCAGATCTGCCTTCTCAGGAAAATCATACTGTACACATGCTTCCTGGCTGGCATATTGACGAATCTTCACCTCATCCGCCTCATAACTGATATACCCAAGGAAAGCCATCGCAATATTGCAATCATTCTCATGCATCTTGCCCTGAAGCTCATCCCATGCGGTCACTTCTGTCTCTGTCATCGATTCCGTTGACTGCATGTCCGCCGTTTCCGACGCATCCGTCTCTGTCAAAAGCTGTGTTGTCTCACTGCTCTGATTCGTCTCTTTTTTCAAAAATGCCTCCACTTTTGATGATACATCTTCCGACTCCCCATTTTTTTTCTGCATTTCCTGCTCACTGCCTTTACATCCGGTCAGCAACAAGAGTGCGAAAACAAAAATAACGAGCCATTGCACATTTTTCTTCATACAAATCCCCCTATCTTACTACCAGAATATAAAAGAAGGAAGCCAATGTCACTATCTTAAGTGCTAGTGACCAAAAAAATGAACCATGTCATAATACAATCGGAATCATTGCGCCAACCGGCGCTGATCAAGCTGTCAAAGGAAAGGAAGGTTGATAAAATGTTAAAAAAAATAGCAGGTGTTCTTCTTCTTGTCATCGGATTGTTTTTTTCCGTCTCCTCATTAAAGATGATCTTTGTGGATACACCGAAAATGAAAAGTGCACTGAAAGATGCCGTTTATGTTGGCCAGGGCGCGATCAATGATGCCAATGACGGCAAAATCGTCATCGTATGTGGGCCGTTTGAGCTGACAACCCCATCCTATGATGATGAACTTGGATTAACCATCGACAGCATCCGCACTTCACGTTCCAAACAGACAATGAAGCTGAACAAAGCAACGAAAGCGACAAAAGCGAATGCAGAAACGCTGACTGAGGAAGAAAAACGCAACGGTGTTCTTGAATGGAGTACGGCTTATCGCGACAAGACATTGACCGGAGAGGGCAAAATCGGCAATTATACGCTTTCACAGGATTTTATCGATGCCATCGTACTCAATGGCACATGGCATGATTATGACCGTTCTGAATTAGAAGCCAGCGGTTATGTCTGGGTCACTGATGCCAATTATTCACAAAAGGATTTCATAGAACCGCTGAGTCAGACACAGAGAAACTATAAAGAAAATGATTATCGCTATTTTTATGATGGTGCGAATTTTAAAACAGGCCAGACCGTTACTGCCATCGGTATTCAGAATGGCGATACGCTCAATGCAGTCGCCGGCATCACAAATAATCTGATGGAAAACGAACTTGACCGTGAAACTGCCATTGCACAAGGTGGGGTACCAGGTTTTGGAACATCTGTTTTTTCCATTATTTTTTCACTCATCCCGCTGTTGGCCGGTGTTGTTTTACTATTCACTTCAGGCACACGTAAACCTTGATGGACCAGTCTTATCAGTATTAACTGGCATAGACATCTGACTTGTCCATCTATCCAAAAGAAAACAGAGGTGAACCAATGACTGTTACATGGACAGACGCAATTGTCTTTGCATTCGCATGGTCATGCATATGGGGATCGTTGCTGGTCTCCCATGTCCTGGATTGGAAATTCGAATGGATGCAGCCAAAACTATGGTTTCTTTACGTTAAAAGGAAACTTGCTCATTCAAAGGAAATCTTCTTTAAGAATTCAGAGCTTCCAAATAAAATTTGCAAACCATTAGAAGAATTGATGAACGTATTTGAGACCGGGAATCTTCAGTCACCGGATTTGCGAATGGATCAGTCCTTTCGCCGGAAATTTGAGCATGAACTTCATCTGCTGAAAAAAAATAACATTCGCCGTGAAATGCGTATGGCCTATCTCAAACTCCCGGAAGAGTATACCAAAAAGAACGATTTCAAGCACTGGAGCGATGCCGGCCGGGAATGGCGGGAAGTCGTCCTGCAAGGCTCTATCCTGAACAGATATCTGGACAGAAAAACCAATCGAATCCTTTACGAAGATTTTTTTGCTCATGGTGCCGTCTTGCTCCGACAATCCCGGCATATCCGTCACAATGAGGTCGGCAGCAAAAACAGAAATGATGAGCAGATTTTTTATTCACAGTATACGAACGTCATCTGTCCAAGCTGTGGGGCCAATGTCACACTGACAAGCGACGAAGATCACTGTCCTTATTGCGGCGGCTATATTAAGAGTGATTTCTTTGACTGGCAGACGGAAGAATTTTTGATCTACCGGGATTATAACCCGAATACGAGAAATTTTAAATTAACCGCAGCAACCATGATTGCTTTCTTCATTCCTGCGATCCCGTGTTTTCGGTTTATTCTGCCTCACAGCTACTTTCTGGCCCTCGGCAGCGCATTTGTTATCACTGCCCTGCTTGCTTTTTTACTCTGGCTGCGGATTCTCCGGAAAACGGATAATATCGAAAATTTAAAGAAACAAATTGTTCGTTATGATGAGAAAGTACTGCATTCCGATCTAAATGAAGCCCTTTATGAAAAAACCATATCATCCAAGCTTTTGTATTACAGTGTCGACCAGCTGCAACTGCAGGCTGTAAAAAATACAGATACGCGCACACAGATCACGCTGCATGCCATTTTACATCAGCTAATTCTAAGTTCGAATCATCGGATATCCGCCAGCAATCAGCCCGTTGATCTGAAATTATACAGAGCCCGCTATCCGCAGCGCATGAAGTCCAAAGGCCAGGCTGTTTATGCTGAAAAAGAATGTCCGCGCTGTGGGGCCAATTTTGTCCCTGACCAAGACGGGTGCTGCTCCTATTGCGGCTATCGTCTCCCTATTGACAACTCGAAATGGCGGATTCTCGAACAATAGCACAAAGTGTGCGTCAATCGCACAAAAAATATGCCAACAGCACTGTTTTGACACAGACTGTCGGCATCATCATTTCCGATCGTTTCTTAAGAAACAAAAAAACCTGAAAAGTTCTTCTTCAGGTTTGTAAAAGAGGCGCAGACCGGATTTGAACCGGTGGATACTGGTGTTGCAGACCATTGCCTTACCACTTGGCTACTGCGCCATAAATATTAAATTCACATGACTCAATTAGTATATCATGCTGCAAACTATTCGTCAAGAATAATTCAAATGACCTCGACGGGATTCGAACCCGTGTTACCGCCGTGAAAGGGCGGTGTCTTAACCGCTTGACCACGAGGCCATCAACTCCCCGAGCGGGGCTCGAACCTGCAACAACTCGGTTAACAGCCGAGTGCTCTACCATTGAGCTATCGAGGAAAGTTGAAAGGTTTGCACCTTCAAAACTGCATATCAACTAAACACATTCTTTAGAACCATTTTGGTCAAGCCCTCGACCGATTAGTAACAGTCAGCTCCGGACA
>ERZ773239.812-NODE-812-length-28633-cov-4.898698_pt1 | contig 28633 bp, 20 predicted proteins | sample MGYA00580521_ERZ773239 | MGnify/ENA primary metagenome ERZ773239 (study PRJEB29015, sample SAMEA2737801) | human gut metagenome | biome: human gut; feature: human-associated habitat; material: faeces | place: China | collected 2012 ... | reverse complement strand
TTAAAATCCCGTGGGTAGTGATACCCGTACCGGTTCGATTCCGGTCTGCGGCATTCTTTCAGACAGAGCAGGCACAGAGATGTGTTTGGCTCTGTTTTTTTGTGCGAAACAGGGAATTTCTTATAAAGTAAAATATTTCATGAGAATAAAGGCATCGTTTATGGATAATAAAGCTTTAATAAAAAATTAAGAAAATCTCCAAAACCTCTATGTTTTGTGGTATACTGTATATGGGTCATTTTCGTTATTGAGAGAATGATACTAATAACACATCACATGGAGGATAAAATGTTAGAGAAGTTTTTCAAGTTAAAAGAAAACGGAACTACGGTCAAGACTGAAGTGATTGCCGGTATTACCACATTTATGACAATGGCTTATATTCTTGCCGTTAATCCAAACATGCTTTCAGCAGCAGGAATGGATAGCACAGCCGTGCTGATCGCCACATGTCTGGCTTCATTCATCGGTACAATGGCAATGGCACTGCTTGCTAACTACCCATTTGCACTGGCTCCCGGTATGGGACTGAATGCATACTTTGCTTACACAGTATGTGGAAACATGGGTTATTCTTGGAAGGTAGCTCTTATGGCTGTATTTCTGGAAGGTATCGTATTTATTGTACTTTCACTGACTAGTGTACGTGAGGCAATTTTCAATGCAATTCCCAGTACACTTAAGAAAGGTGTGAGTGCTGGTATCGGTTTATTTATCGCATTTATCGGTCTGCAGGGAGCACACATCATCGTGAATGATGATTCTACTCTTCTGACATATTGTAAATTTGCTGATAACTGGCATACACAGGGTATTTGTGCAGTACTTGCACTGATCGGTCTGTTTATCACAGTTATTCTTTACATCAAGGGCTTCAAGGGATCTATTCTGATCGGTATCATCGCAACATGGATCCTCGGTATGATCTGCCAGGCTGCAGGTGTTTACCATATTGATGCAAAGGCTGGTTTCTACTCTCTGTATCCAACCATGCATATGACTGACTTCAGCAAGATCACAACCACATTTGGTCAGTGTTTCACAGCTGATTTCAAGGGCGTGGGTGTATTCAACTTTATCGTTGTTCTCTGCTCATTCCTGTTCGTTGATATGTTTGATACGATCGGAACATTAGTCGGAGTTTCATCCAAGGCCGGTATGCTGGATGAGAATGAGAAGCTTCCAAACATCAAGCCGGCACTGTTAGCAGACGCAATCGCAACAAGTGCAGGTGCTATTATCGGTACAAGTACAACAACAACTTACGTGGAGAGCTCAGCAGGTGTTGGTGCCGGTGCACGTACAGGTCTTGCTTCTGTAGTGACAGCAGTATTATTCCTTCTGGCAATCTTCTTCGCACCAATTTTCACAGCAATACCGGGCTTTGCAACTGCTCCGGCATTGATTTTCGTTGGTTTCCTGATGATCTCTTCTGTTGCACAGATCGATTTCAACGATCTGACAGAGGCAGTGCCTGCATATATGACCATTCTGGCAATGCCATTTGCATACAGTATCGCAGAGGGTATCTCTCTCGGAGTTATCTCTTATGTAATTATCAATGTGATCTGCGGAAAGGCAAAGAAGGTTACACCACTGATGTACATTCTTGCAGTATTGTTTGTTTGTAAGTATATTTTCTTATAAAGAACATATACGCAGGTTGATCCGGTATATGGACAGGAGCGTTATTGCTGCATGAAATGCATCGGCAATAGCATAGAATGAGAAATATGGGGGCAAGTACATTTGCCCCCTTTATAATAGTTATTTCTGTGACAGACACAGGAAACAGAAAGGCATGGTTAATCATGAAGAAGAAAAGAAGGCTTCCAAAGGGCTGGAATTATGTGTTACTTCTGATCGTATGTCTTGCTGCCGTGGGCGGCGTTGTTGGACATAATTATCAGGAGAAGCAGAAACAGGAGAAGCAGCTGGCGCAGAGAGCCAAGAATGCAGTGAAGAGCGTAAAAGATCTGGATGGCAAGAAGATAGGAGTTCAGATTGGTACGACCGGTGACATTTATGCTTCCGATTATGAGGGCGATGATGCAGGAACAGTGATCGAGCGGTATAATAAGGGAACTGATGCGATCCAGGCGTTGAAGAACGGCAAGATCAACTGCGTTATCATCGATGAGCAGCCGGCAAAGGCTTACACCGAAAAGGATAATACACTGAAGATCTTAAAGGAAGAGTTTGCTCTTGAGGATTATGCGGTCTGCATTGATAAGAGTAACACAGATCTCAAGGAAAAGATCAACGAAGCGTTGACCAAGTTAAAAGAAGATGGAACTCTGCAGGATATTATTGATAATTATATCGGAGAGGATTCTGTCAAGGGTACAAAGCCGTACGAGATCAAGGATGTCAAGAGAAATGGCACGCTGAAGATGGCAACCAATGCTTCATTTAAGCCATATGAATATTATGAGAATAATAAGATTACCGGTATTGATGTGGATATGATGCAGGCTGTCTGCGACGAGCTTGGCATGAAGCTTGAGGTTGAGGATATGGAGTTTGATTCTATCATTCCTGCAGTAACTTCCGGTAAGGCAGATGTTGGAGCGGCGGGTATGACTGTCACGAAGGATCGTCTCAAGAATATTGATTTCACAGAATCCTATACAACAGCAAAGCAGGTTATCATTACAATCGATCCTAAGGCCGGCATTACGAAGAGTTCCCTGGCGGAGCGTTTTCATGATAACTTTATTAAAGATAACAGATATCAGTATATTGTAAAGGGTCTGCAGAATACGCTGTTGATCACGGTATTTGCGGTATTGTTTGGTATTATTTTCGGCTTTGTAATCGCGGTGATCCGTACCGGTCATGATAAAAACGGAGGATTTCCGATACTCAATGCATTCTGCCGGATCTATCTGACTGTAATGCGTGGTACGCCGGCAGTTGTACAGCTGTTGATTTTCTATTATATTATCCTGGTGTCCGTGGATAACAAGCTTTTGGTAGCAATCGTTGCGTTCGGATTAAACTCTGCAGCGTATGTAGCGGAGGTTGTCCGTTCCGGAATCATGGCAGTAGACGGTGGACAGTTTGAGGCGGGAAGAAGCCTGGGTCTTAGCTATGCGCAGACCATGACATCTGTTATTCTGCCACAGGCATTCAAAAACACATTGCCTGCGCTGTGCAATGAGTTTATTAGTTTGTTGAAGGAGACCTCTATCAGCGGTTATATCGCTCTTGTAGATCTGACCAAGGCTGGAGATATTATACGAAGCAACACATATGATGCATTTATGCCGTTGATCGCCGTTGCGCTGATCTATCTGGTTATCGTAATGATCCTTACTGCAGGAGTGCATTGTCTGGAGAGGAGGCTGAGAAGCAATGAGCGATAAAGAAGTATTGATCCGCGTAGAGAATCTGGAGAAATCATTTGGAGATCATCACGTTATCAAAGGAATTTCCACCACGATCTGCAGAGGTGATGTTGTTGCAGTGATCGGTCCGTCCGGCTGTGGTAAATCCACTTTCTTACGTTCCATGAATTGTCTGGAGGATCCGACCGGCGGTCGTGTAACCTTCGAGGGAACGAATATCACCGACGAGGATGTGGATATTAACCTTGTCCGTGAGAAGATTGGTATGGTATTCCAGCAGTTTAATCTGTTCCCGAATATGACCGTTCGCGAAAATATTATGCTTGCGCCGGTAAAGCGCAAGAAAATGACAAAGGAGGAGGCTGCTGTAAAGGCAGACGAGTTGCTTGATCGTATTGGTCTGTCCGATAAGGCAGACAGCTATCCGGCAATGCTGTCCGGTGGACAGAAGCAGCGTATTGCGATCGCGCGTGCACTGGCAATGAATCCGGATGTCATGCTGTTTGATGAGCCGACCTCGGCACTGGATCCGGAGATGGTAGGAGAGGTGCTTTCCCTGATCAAAGAGTTGGCGGCAGAGGGAATGACGATGGTGATCGTTACGCATGAGATGGGATTTGCAAAAGAGGTTGCCAACCGTGTACTATTTCTGAACGAGGGACAGATTCAGGAGGAAAATACGCCGGAAGAGCTTTTTGAGCATCCCAAGAACGCAAGATTGCAGGATTTTTTGAGCAAAGTGTTATAATTTGTGAACAAACTGATAAATCTTTATTAAATCTTCGTCAAGATGGTTCCTTTTTCGAAAAAAGTGTGGTAAAACTATGCAAGGGCAAAAAAGAGGCACAATATATTGTTTAATATGGATAGAGTATGTTGATATCGTGCCGCAAGCAGTCCTGAGAGAGTAAGAGAAGAAAGAGAAAAGAGAAAGGAGCAGTCGTTATGGGAGAAAAGATACCGGTACAGTTAAAGGATGTACATGATGTGAATGAGTTCGTCAATATTTTATCAGGCTTTGAGGGAGATTTTGATCTTTATTGCGGAAGATATTGTGTGGATGCCAAATCCATTCTTGGGATTATGACAATGGACCTGCGCAATCAGTTGTTTCTGACAGGCAACTGCGAACCTTCTGACAGACGCAACCTGGTACATGCATTGCAGGCGCGCGCATTTGCATAAGAATGACATTGGAATCATCTGACCGCAGTTGTCAGGTGTGTCCGATCAGGAACAAACAACCTCCTGAGGAGTGATTTCCTTAGGAGGTTGTTGCTTTTTCCGGCTATTTATCTTACACTAAAAGAAAAGAATAACAGGAGCAGGATACATATGAGGAGACACAGGAAATTTGCGTTGTGGATGGGAGTCATAATGGCAGTGTCTGCGGTTACCTCCGAAGTGCCGGACGATATATGTGAGGTGGTAAAGGCTGCGGAGAATACCGTGTCAATGACTGATTTCGCGTTTTCCGGCGAAGCAGCTGGAACGATCACGATCAGTACCGGGGAAGAATTAACGCTTTTTGCAGAGTATGTGAATGCCGGAAACAGCACGAAGGGGCGAAGCTTCTGCCTGACATCGGATATAACTTTAAATGAAGCCTTTTATCAGTATCAGGATGCCTCAAAGAGAACGGGGATTTATTGTGACGAAGAACTGATCGGAGCAGTGGATCAGAGCGGAAACTGTTATGAGGATCTGGAAACATCGCAGACGACAGATCCCGGCAGTCTTTCCAGGGTGACTTTGTGGACTGCGGTCGGAACGAAGGAGTATCCGTTTCAGGGAAACTTTGATGGTAAAGACCACACGATCCGTGGATTGTGCGTGATCGGAAATGAGAGTGATCCTGGGCTGTTTGGCTGTGTTGGTTCTAACGGAAGCGTTTGCAGTTTAACGCTGGAGAAGGCTCTTGTAACAGGCAAGACGGGTGTCGGTGCCATTGTTGGGAATCAGCAGGGGATGCTGTCTGATGTCATCAGCCGTGCCAATATCGTCATGAGCTCCGGCTGTATTGGCGGAGCCGTCGGTGAGAACAGTGGAAGTATTGTAAACACGACTGCGCAGGATGTAGTTGTGATCGGAAGGAAGAATACACTGACCACGGAGCGGGACGAGATGGACCGGATCAACGGAATCGGCGGCATCGTCGGACGTCATACTGCCGGAGAACTGACAGGCTGCAGTCTGCGGGGAGAGGAGAGCCGGATCCCTTATGGCGGTGGCGGTATTGTGGGATATGTCGATGGAGGCAATATCACCTCCTGCGCCAATTACAGCGACCTGCGAAGCAGCGGAGGCGACCTTGGCGGTATTGTGGATTTTGTGTTTCAAGGTTATTTACGTGACTGTAACAATTATGGCAATCTGGAGCTTACCTATCATTCGGAGTCAAGCATCAATCTTGCCGGAATCGTTGCCGGAACATTTTCAAGCAACTGGAATGATATTGTGATCGATGGCTGTTTTAATTATGGAGATGTTTTGCAGAAGGAGCGCGAGGATGCTGTGGACGGAAACTGCATGGATTCGATCGGCGGTATTTCCGGACGCCATGGTGGAGGCGTGATTGGCAACTGTGGCAATTATGGGACAGTAGGGGTGATTACGAAGAAGAATGATTTGTCCTATGCGAGGATTGGCGGAGCCTATGGTTATCTACAGGTGGGAGGTATTGTTGCCGGGCTGGACGGAGCAAGCCGTGTGATCAATTGCTATAATATTGGCGATATTGAAGGCGATATTTTTTATGCCGGAGGCATCGCCGGACGGAAGAATATGACGCCGGTGGAGGGATGCTATACCGTTGGAGAGATCAGGCAGCTGCTTGGAAAAGGACAGATTTGCGGATATATCGACGGAGGCTCTCTGACGCGTTGTTATTATTGGAAAGGAACGAATCGTACCGTTTATTCCAGGGCGACAGAGCTGAATGAGTATTATGTGACCGGGTGCGAGGGTGTTTCACTTTCTGCGGCAAGAAGCAGTCTGATCGATAAGCTGAATGATTTTGTAGAATATCGACAGGGATACCAGTACAGCGAGCTTTGTCCACTGCGCTCATGGGTGACAGGACCGAATGGCTATCCGGTATTTGGGACAGAGGGAGAAATGGCATGTCCGGTTGTATCTCCGAAGGCAGATCCGTATGAGACACAGAAACCGGTAATTTCCCTTCAACCGACAGGTGAGCCGGGGGCTTCGAATGATCCGACACAGGATCCGTCCGTCTCAGCAGTTCCGTCAGAAGTATCACAGCCGGCAGATGGATCTTCTACGCAGCAGCCGGCAGCGACAGGAAGTGCGGCACCGGAGAGTCCACCGTCGACAGTATGGGCACAGAGTCCTTCTCCGTCTGCGGCAGTGGCGGAGAATATTAATGTTTCATTAAGACTGAAGGTTTCGCAGGAGCTTTCCTGCGTGTCCGGGGTGAATGTGTCGTTGCAGCAGATTCAGAAGGTGTCGCTGCGCTGGAAGAAGGTCAGTGGAGTTGACGGATACGGTATTTACCGCAGAGAGGGCAGGAATGGCGCACTCAAGCGGCTTGGGACGGTCACCGGAAAGACAAGTTATCTGGATGCAACAGTTCGCAAAGGAAAGAAATATCAGTATCAGATCTTTGCGTTCGGTGCCAGAGATGGTGAGGCAGTGCGCAGCAGAGCGGTAACCAGCGAGCGCATCCGGATCCCGGATTATGCGGCACCAACGGTATCCTATGCAACGGAGATAACACCCGGAAAAAATTATCTGAAGATCAAACTGAAGAAATATAAAGGTCAATATCTGGAGATTTGGATGAAGAAAAATGGTATTGTACAAACAACAACTCTTCATCCGATCTCCAAATATAATGGAGTCTTTCGTTTGTCCTATACCAAAAGAAAAGGCAGTGTGTACTGCAAGGTCAGGACATGGGAGATTAAGAATGGAAAGAAAAAATACAGTGCTTATACAGAGTTAAAACGGATACGGCTGTAAAGGAGCAGACAAATGATATCAGGAGGTCAGAAAAGATGCAGCTGCTGCATGCATCTGCTGGAACAGGGAGATGTATGCAGTGCCTGTGGATACGACAATCAAAACAGCCAGACGCCGCCATACTGTCTGCCAGAGGGAACCTGCCTGAAGCAGCGTTATTACACGGGATGCGTTCTGGGGGAGGGCGGTTTTGGAATTACCTATCTGGGCTGGGATCAGACCCTGTCCATACCGGTTGCCATCAAAGAATATTATCCCAGAGAATTTGTACGAAGAAACCCGGTGCGGTCTCATTCTCAGGTAAACCGTGTTGATGGGGAAACCTGCGCACAGCAGGAATATCAGAAGGGGATGAAAGCGTTTCTTAAGGAAGCGCAGACACTTGCACAGTTTCAGTCACTGGAGGGTGCAGCGGTTGTACATGACTATTTTACAGAGAATGATACCGCATACATTGTAATGGAATATATTGATGGGATCAGTGTCGAGGAGTATGTACAAAAAAATGGACAGATACCCGCAGGGCAGGTTCAAACCATGCTTCGTCCGGTATTGGATACCTTAGAGGAGATGCATGCACATCATATCATTCACCGCGATGTCAGTGCGGATAACCTGATGATCACCAGACAGGGATTTATGAAGCTTGTGGATTTTGGAGCGGCTCGAAGTACTGTGAACCGCGATCACACGATGACGGTCATATACAAACGTGGATTTGCACCGGAGGAGCAGTATCGCAGCAAGGGGCAGACCGGTCCATGGTCAGATGTGTACAGCGTCAGTGCCGTTATGTATTATATGCTTTCCGGGGTCATGCCGGAGGAGGCATCGCAGCGTCTTGTCAGTGACCGGACAGTTCCGCTGGATCAGATGGAGGGCGTTGCGCTTCCTAAGGGCTGGAGTGACGCGATCGGTAAAGGAATGTCAGTGATGGCAGCAGACCGTTATCAAAGCATTCGTGCGCTGCGCGAAGCATTGGGAGAAAGCGGGCGGACAGCATGCCGGGAACACTGGGGACAGGAGAGGCAGGAAGAACGACGCAGAAAGTCTCTGGCGGCGGGGGAGGAAGAGTTATCGACCGAACGGATCGCCGGAGAATTATTACAGGCAGGAAAAGAGCAGGAGAGCCGGAAGGAAAGGCAACTGATCCGGGAGAAAGCCTTACGGGCAAAGTGGAAAATATATCTTCGGATCGGTCTTGTACTCATTGTGCTTGTGGCAGCAGGAGCAGGCATCGCAATGATGCGTCTTAATGGGCAGGCTCAGAAAGAAGGTAGATTACCGGCGCAAACCAGTCTGGCAGCAGACATGCCATCGGAACAAAAGACACAGGGAGGGACAGCATCGCCGGAACAAACGACACTTGGAATAACTGCAACTGCATTGCCGGAACAAATGACGTCGATTCCGAAAACCACAGCGGAAAAGACGTCGTCTGTTACCAGAAGTCCAGATGATAAGAAGCCGTCAGAGCGTCCGGATAAGACAACGGACAAAGCGTCAAAACGGGAAGAAAAGACCACAAAGGTATCCCGGAACAGAAAGAAGAAAACGTCAGCGACAGCAAGACCAAATAAAACAGAAGCAACACCAAAAACAACGAAAAAGAAAACGACAGGGCAAAAAGACAAGAAGAATGTAATAGGTTCTCTGGATACCCTGCTTGGGGAATAAAAGGTGAGGTCAAAAAATGGGACAGGATTATGGATTTGACACATTTCTAATGGAGCGGTGGGGTGGATCGGAGCCGGCGGATGAGAAGCAACGCCGTCATGCAGCGTTCCGGGCATTACAGAAGCAACTAAAAGATTGTGATATTGCTGCGCCGGGAACCATTCGTGCCTGGTGCGGCATCACCAAAAGAAGTGAACCCGGCAGAGATAAAATGTATCAACTGGCATTTGCACTGCATCTGACGCATGAGGAGCTGAAACAGTATCTCATAGAGGGACTCCGCATGCCCGGCGTCCAGGTCAACGATTACCGGGAAATCATCTATTATTATGGGCTGGAGCATAAGCTGTCCATGGAAAAATGCGAGGAAATGATCCTCGTCTTTGAAAAGCATATGTGCCGGACATATGTACCGCTGCAGAAGACACATACAAAACGTTTGTGGAGCTTCTACGACGACTGGCGCAAACTTGATCCCGTGCATTTTCTAAAACGGATGTGTACCCATGCAGAGATGTTTAAAGGGTACTCCAAGACAACGCTAGACTATTTCATCCGATTAAAATCGGAGTTGCTGCAGTACATTCAGGAGGATGTCAAAAAAGGCATGGAAGAAGATCTGGAGCAGCTTGGCTACAGGCAGTGGCTTGAGGAAAGCGGAATTGACGATGGCGATGATAAGGAGCTGATAAAACGTTTTCTGAAAAACATCAGCCGGAGAAGAAAGATGCAGGTCAATGCATCCGCCAAAGAATTGATCCGGTCGGTGCGGCGCGACTGCAGTGTCGTATATGCGGAGCATGGGCGGAACCGGGATGTATTAAGAGAATTATATGCACCGGTCGTGCAGCCCGGTACCAAAAATATCTTCTATAAAAGGGCATCCGGAGCTGCTGCGAAATCCGAGATCCCTTATATGTCAGAACGGCATATATCCGATCTGCTTCGTGTCTCACTGCAAAAGGAACGGGAAATCCAGATGGCACAGGCTCTGGCATATCTGCGGGGCGAGCCGAAACAGGACGTATGCCCGGAATGGATCTGTGCGTACCTCGACAAGCTGGCATGTGAGGGACATAGTGATTCAGACACACCGGAAAAGGTGTCCGGATCCGTTACGATCGGGGAAGCGGAGGAGATATTAGCCAGACAGCATCAGCTTCAGAAAAAACGCTGTCTGCTCATACAGAGAGATGATCTGCTTCCGCTGCTGTTAGAAGTGTCCGGCCGCAAATACAAAAAAGAACAGGAACTACTGGGGCAAAAAACGGACAGAGAAGAGGCAAAAAACCGTTTTTGCAGAATGGCAAATACCGTTCTGGCGGATTGTGCCATGGCATGTCTGGATGAACGGTATGCGTTGGACAGACTGCTGCTTGACAGCTTTTCGAAAAGCGATGTGGAGGGGATTGCGGATCTGATCGACAATGGGATTGGATGATTGTGAATATTTTGTAGGATATGCATGCATAATAATGTTGGAAGATGGAATAAAAATGAGGTAAGTATGGACAAAATGCCGCGGTGTTCGGTGATTTACAAATCTATCAAACATAAGAACAGTAACAGATTATGAAAGGTCTGCTGCTGTTCTTTTTCGTTTTATATTGATCAAAATAGAAAAGAAAATGGGACAGTGCCATGGGAAAATAAATCTGAGGATGACGAATGGTGTCATGTTGAAAGCGTATGATAAAAACGTAATACGAAATTTATAACAGGAGAAACAAGACAGAAGATGAACAACAAACATTCAAAAAATTCCAGAACCTTGAGCATGTATGTCCGTCTTTGCGCCGGAAAGCGGATCAATAAGGCGGAGGAAGCCAATCGATTTGGCGTGGATGAGCGGTCGATCCAACGCGACATTGATGATATCCGGGCATTTCTGGAGAATCAGAAAGCGGAAAGCACGGCAGAGTCACGGGAGATTGTGTACGACAGGATACATAAAGGTTTCGTGATGATCGGGATGGACGGTTCCGCCATGAGCAACAGCGAAATACTTGCCGTGAGTAAGATCCTTTTAGAGAGCCGGGCGTTTGGCAAAAAGGAGATGGAAGCACTGCTCAATAAGCTGGTGGAAGGCTGTGTGCCACTGCGCAATATGAAGCTGGTATCCGACCTGATCGCCAATGAGAAGTACCATTATGTGGAGCTTACCCATCCGATCCGGAATCCGGACATTTTGTGGAAGCTCGGTGAGGCGGTCCGGGGCTGTAACCGGCTTGAGATCCACTATCAGAAGCAGGATGCGGTACAGGAGAATGTGAAGCGTGTCATTGAACCTGTCGGGATTATTTTCTCCGAGTATTATTTTTATCTGAATGCATTCATCGTCGAAAAGAATGCGACCGGAAGGTATGAGCACAAGTACAGTTATCCAGCAATATTCCGGATCGATCGGATCGTCAAATGCCGGGAAATGGGTGAGAAGTTCAAATTGCCGTATAATGGGAGATTTGAGGAGGGAGAGTTTCGTAAAAGAGTTCAGTTTATGTACAGCGGTGAACTGATGCGGGTGAAATTTTTATTTTTTGGAAGGAATGCAGAGGCAGTGTTAGACCGCCTGCCTACTGCAAAAATCGTGTCCTGTCAGGACGGTGCCTGTGAAATAGAAGCGGAAGTGTACGGAAAAGGCATCCTGATGTGGCTGCTCAGTCAGGGGGAACAGGTGGAGATTCTGAGACCGGAGTGGCTGCGGGAGGAGATGGAACAGAAGCTTGGGAAAATGCAGGAGAGATATCAGTAGAAAATGAGCAGGATGACAGTCATCTGCGATAGTCAAGAGATTATATTCTGGATTATTATAAAATTCCAGAATATGATGATGAATAGGATATTGTAGATGCACTGGATGAGGAGGGTGATAGTACAATTGCGACAGGAAGTACATCAAATAGAACATATAATGATAATTGTAGATTGAATAACAGGAGGTAGAGTTATGGGATTAAGTAAAAATTTTTTGGGTTGTGCACCTGGAAATTTGGCATTTATTCAAAGACGAATACGTGAAAGAGCACTTCGCGAAAGTGAATATGAAGATGAAGCTGAGGAATATGAAGACGTGGAATATGAAGATGAGGAAGACGAGAATCTTTTTGCAAAGTTGTATTGTGTGCCTTTCAATGAAGATGAGGATGAAGACAAAGATGAGGAAGATGAGAATCTTTTTGTAAAGTTGTATTATGTGCCTTTCGATGAAAATGAGGATGAAGATGAATCATAAAATGAATAGAGGAATAGTAAGGAATAAAAATATATAGAACTGTTAAAGCCAAGAATATAGACAATGGAAATGGAGGTATGTATGAATAAACAAGCCCCAAATATTATATTATTGCCAATAATAAAAATTCATTTCGAAATTAATGAAGCAAGTATTCCTAATCAATTTCATTATTTTTTATTAGAAGCTGTTCGTGATAAGTATAGTATTGACGAAATAGCGACTGCTATGCTGTTAAAAAAGGATACGATAGAAAAAGAGTTATCTATATTAGTTAAACAAGGTTTGTTAGTGTATAAAGATAACTCATATTGTATTTCAGATATAACGGATTATTTGTTGGAATTAGACCAAATAGTGCAAAAATTGAATATGCAGGATAATTTATATTTGGATATGGTTAGCCAACGGATAATGGTGTGCAAAAAGGACGAAATATGCTTGAATAATGAAACAACACCGCAGTCTTTAAAGGTTGTAGGGGGTAACAAATTATATAAGTATACAAGTTATTTATTAAATGATTTTCAGACAGATATTGTTAATATTTTTCCTGATTTTAATGAATATGAAGGGAATAAATTGGATTTTTGCTTTAATTCAATTTCTATATCTGTGAATGAAGACGTTGTATGGAAAAAGAAATATTATACAAACTTAGAAGATATTATGAGACGGGACAACGAGAAAGAAGCAAAAGATAAAATAGGGATATCAGGAAAATACTGTAGCTATGATATAAAAAATGGAGAAAAAAATAAAATAATCTATGTGGATTGCTACTCTGGAGAGATATGTGATCAGCAAAAAGAAAAAAAGGTAAAAGGAATAAAATGGATGATTAATTTGCCGGTTATATTTGATAAAAGCATGATTGAAGAAAAAATATACCAGTTATTAAAAAAGGAACACATAACAGAAGAAAAAATGGACATACAATTTATCGACAATGGAACCTATGAAGTAGTCTGTTCTTATGATGCGATAGAGGGAGTGTAAAAATGAGAAGATATGGTTTAATATTTCCAGACATGGTAGATCAAGATGGTTTTAGACAGGAAGAATATGTTCAGCAGTCAGATTTGAATTTTGATAAGTTTCATGAAATGTTTGAAAATACATTTGAGGAAGTTATGGCATTCCATGATAGTATTTTATTTAATGTATCAGAGGTCATGGATGATATATCTTCTCCATTATTTCGGTATATTTATGAAAGAAAAAAGACAAGGGAAATGGAAAAACAAATACGCTATAAGGAAAGAATGCTCGATAAAGTTGTGTCAGAGACTGAAAAGCAGAAAGCAATAGAACTTGCTGAGTACATTAGACAAAGTAATATATATTTAGAAAAACAAAAGAAATTACTAGATATAGAATATGAGGAGAGCAGAAGGGAAATACAAGCTACGTTAAGAATATTTACTAATGAAAAAAAGAAGAGAAAAGAAGAAAATAATATTATAAGAACAACATTAGAAAACTATAAAACAACAATTATTAATTTACAAAATGAGATGGAAAAAATAACTTCAGAAGAAGACACAAAATATTATTATAAACGAGAATATAATATTTTGTGTGATAGAATAAACGAGACGTATAATAAGATGGCTGAACTTTTACAAATAAGTCTTTAAAGAAAGGATAATACTATGGGCGGCATGGATTTTTCGAACTTAGATAAGATTAAAAAAAATTCAAATGAAAATGTGGAAAGGGTTAGTGGAGAGGTAGTAACAATTAGTAATACGTTACCGGAAAGTGTTTCGATGGGGGCAACAGGGGGAGCTGTTGCTATATTGCCAATTATCGACAAAGCTATAAATTTGCTTGATACAGGTCTTAGATGTTATGCGATGGTGCAGGTTGAAAGAGAAAAAACGAAACAAGTAAAATATCAGAGTGAGGCAGTGATTAACGCTGCGGAACAAAGAACGAAACAGGTTAAAATTCAAGAAAAAGAGATTACAAAAAGATGTAAACTTGAATGTGAAAAAGAAGTGAATTTAGAAAAAATACAGTTATTACAGTTACGGGAACAATTGAAGAATGAAGAAAAACAGTCCGAGAATTCATACAAGTTATGGATGTCTAATCTTGAAAAAGTTGAAAGGGCAATAAATAATTTATTGGAACAAAATAAAGTTTTATTAAATGAAATGAAAGAAGCTGATGATTTTGCAACTAAACAGGGATATATGAAAAATATATCTGATGTGAATGAAAAGGTATGTAGTTTGTTGATGGAAATTAATAAGAAAATGGGGTAATAAAATGCAAGATATATTGGATTTGATTGAGTGGGGATGCAATAAAATGCAGGAGTTCTATTACTCATATATGAATAGAAGAACTCAAAGAGAAATAGATCGCCAGATGCGTCTGGAAGAAAACTATCGGCGGATCGAGGAAAGAAAGAATCGTGAAATACAAAGAATATATGAACGATATAATCAACAAAAATCTGCAATTGATAGAGAAAATTCAGAGGAATGGAATCAATATAGAGAAGAAGCCAGAGAACGTTTTAAAGAAGAGAATCGCGAGGAGTACAAAGAAACTCTGCGTTTACTGAAAGAACAATATGATGACAAAATTAAATTAAAAGAATTCGCAGAACAAAATTTTGCTGCTTTTGAGCAAAATTTGAAAAAAACTGAAAATTCCTATTTAAGAAGCCATTCTCTGAAAAATACTCAGTTAATGATGGAGGAAATTATTTATAAAACAGAAGGGTATATTTATTATTTAAATACTTATCAACATGATTTTAAAAGAGTATATGAAGAAAAAGGAATGATTTTAAAACCTTTTTCACTGGTTATGACAGAGGATCTGCCATATGTGGGAAAATGTTATTCCAAAAGAAAAAGTGATTTTAATGAGTATTATCAATGTGCTATTGATAATACGAATATTAAACTTGTCATTACACGATCTGAACGAACATTGTTTGATCAAATGGATCAGGATGATATGATTAATTTTATGGTGCTAAAGTTATATGAAGGCGAACGTCCTAATGCAGTTGTTTCTATTTCGTATGGTGAAATTAAGACATCTATAGGAACCAGGATAGGACTGGAAGCAGATGTTACACGGGTGAATAAGGGCATTATTGGTTTGAAATATTATGAAAAACAGTTAAATCTGTATTCTAATAATAGAATTAATCAGTATAGTCGAACTCCAATAGGTACCAAATTACAGGTATATGTTAAAGACTATGATTTTGCATTAAAACGAATTGTTGTTACGGAAAAAATACAGGAAAGTTTGAAAATGTCATCATTCAACATGGTGCCTTTATTTTTTGGAGAGCAAGAGGTAGAAAGCTTTCAAAAATATATTCAAAAAAACGGATGGGATAAAAACGATTCAATATGGATGATTGCACCTCAATATGATGAAAATCATCTTTTGGTTGGACTGAAGTTACAGCAGGATAATGATTATGTGTTAGAGAGTGTTTTTGAAAAAAAGAATGGGAGAGAGTATTTAAGATATGTAAGATTATTAGATCGATCTTCTATGATTAAATACGGGGATGATGTCTTTGTGACCTGTGACATAACATTTCAAATATATTTGGACAATGTGAATGTCGATTTTAATGAAACTATATTTGATGAGTGTCAATTCTTTCGCCAGTATTTAGCCAGTGAATTTTTATATCAAGAAAAAATAAGAGTTAATTCTCCGATGGCAGTTTATTTGAAGCAATGGACAGAGGTAACCTTACGCCTGATGGAAGCTCACGAATATCCTAGAAAAGTGATTGCTAATGTACTTGATTGGGATTATATTACAGAGAATAAACATACATTTACACGTATATATGTTGATAATATTTCTGAAATAAATAAATTTTATAAAGAAAGTATTAAGGATGAATTATGTAAAGGATATGCGGCAGAAATTTATAGTGGCGAGAAGTGGGAAAAAAAGAGATGCTGGTTAGAGGAACAAAATGGACAAGTAGTAATTTTAATAAAAGAAAAAATAGAAGATGCGTTTTTTGTTGAAAATAACTATGAATTAAATGTTTATATAAGACATATTCCATATGTTGATAAACAACATGCAAAGGCTTTTGATATATTTCATATGGGACTGGTTGCAAATGAAAGTATAAAAAAAGCTATTCTTAATATTTCGGATATGGAGTATGTTGAAGAAAAATGCCAAGTTACTCATTTTAATAACCCATATATTGCGTGTAACGAAAATCAAATTCGTTCTGTGTTAAAGGGATGTATGGTTTCGCCTGTGTTTATGATACAGGGACCACCGGGGACTGGAAAAACAACAGTTATTAAGGAAATTATAATGCAGGAATTAGAGATAGATCATTCTTCTAAAATATTGGTTGTGTCGCAAGCTAATGTGGCAGTTGATAATGTATTAAGGGGAATTATGGATATATCTCCGACAATAGAATGGATGAAAGATATCCAAATGGTTCGATGTGGAAATGAAGAAAGAATAGCCGAAGATGTTCAGACAATATCATATGAAGGAAAGAAGATAGAATACATAAATCATTTGGAACAGTTATCCGATAACCAAAACAAGTTGAGCAGAAAATGGCTAAATATTGTGTCTGAAACAAAAAATACAGAGGTCGTATCAGAATGTCTTTTGAAAAATTATGACATAATAGGAGCTACATGTGTTGGGCTTGAAAGCAATCGTTATGGGTTGAATAATATTAATTTTGACCTTGTGATCATTGATGAAGCTGGAAAAGCATTGCCGGGCGAATTATTAATTCCGATTAATAAGGCAAAGAGATTAATAATAATAGGGGATCACAAGCAGCTACCACCTGTTATAGATACGAAATTATATGCGAATGGTGAGGTGGAATATGATGATGTTGTAGAAAGAAAACAACAGGAAGATTTTTTGAATAGAAGTTTCTTTCAAAGATTATATGAGGAGTGTCCGGAAGAATGTAAATGTATGTTAGATGTCCAGTTCAGAATGCCGCCGGTTATTGCGGGATTAGTCAATATCTTCTATGATAACCGATTGAAGAATGGTGAGAATTGTGATAAGAAAGAGTCGATGTTGTTAGGGAATAATTTGATTTTTCTTGACATGAACAATGATCCGGAATACAAGGAATCTTTGGTTTCGTATGGTAATGGGAAAACAGGAAGTCCGCATAACATACGGGAAGTTGAAGTTGTGGTAGAACTTATAAAAAAAGTGAGGGGATATTATAAGAAACGTATTGTGGTTATTACACCATATAAAAAACAAAAAACATTGATTTTAGGAAAAATGAAAAGTGAAAAATTAGCATTAGTTAATGTCAATACAATTGATGCATTTCAGGGAGATGAGGAGGATCTGGTTATATATTGTATGACCAGATCTCATAAACGGACAAAGTATTTTTCAGATCCTTCGAGATTAAATGTGGCATTTTCACGTGCTAGAAATACATTGATTATTGTGGGATCATCAACGTATATAGGATCATATCCGAAAAAACATATTATGAATACTGTGTATGAGTATTTGAAGAAGAATGCTAAAATAATAGATTTTGTCTCTTTTATGTCTTGTGATTTGATGTATAATCCGGGATATGCAGGGAAAAAAGAAAAAGTTATAACAAATAACAGTGGCATCACACAGTTTAAAATTGCAGAGAAATATAACACTGAACTCAAACAAAAAAGATATTGTTTAGTCTGTAAACGAGAACTTCAAGCGGACGAGAATGATCTTTGTATTAACTGTTTGTTGTCAGCAGAAGAGTATCATTGCGCATGCTGTAATAAGAAATTAGAGTTTTCTTATGTAGATAAGTATATTGCTAAAAAAGAGAAACCAGAATTATGTTCTGACTGTAGTAAAGTAAAATGTGATATATGTGGACAGGATGTGTTTGAAACAAATAGAAATTATGAAAAAAGTATAGAACATTGTGGAAAATATGTTTGTAAAACCTGCTATGACTCTAGAGAGAAAACAATTGTAAAAAAATGGAATTGCCTAGAATGTGGACAGGAACAATGTTTAACACAAAATCAGCAGGATATGTATGATTATAAGGGGTGGCAACTGCCCAAATATTGCAAAAAATGTAAGAGGGAGTTGTCAAAAATAGCGTATTCAGTTATATGTGAACAATGTAATAAGGAAAAAATAGAATTAACAAAACGAGAAGTAAAGTATTACGAGAATCAGGGGAGAGCATTACCTGTAATATGTAAGAAATGTTATAATTCAAAGGTAGTATTGGGAAAATGTTCATGTGGCAAGGATATTATTGTATCGCGGCAGCAGAAAAGGAAATTTGATGAATCTTTGAATAAAAATTGGATTGTACCAGCGTGGATACATTGTGAAGAATGTCGAAAGAAAAAAGCACCTAAAAGCTTCACATCGCGATGGTTATGTAGGTATTGTGCAAAATGGTTTGATAGAACTGTTGGCGAAGTGGATGATTTAACTCAAGTGGAAAAAATTGCATTTGAAAGGGGACAAAGTGATTTTTACGTAACAAAACAGGGAAGATATTTTACAAGTTGTCCTAGTTGTAGAGAAAAGGGTGAATATAAATGGCGAAAATATGGAAAAGGTTGTCGATAAAGAGTGGTGATCAAGTCGAGAAATCCTCATACATTTTCTGATGCATTTAATTCTCTACTATATGATGGATGGAAGGTGATTGAACTGCCGAAATTGAAGAAGTTATATCCCGACAGCATTGCTCAGAAAGAGTTTAAGATGTTTGTAAACTTATGAAAGGAACAAATATGCAAAGAGTGCGTATTTTTTCCGAAATGTTATGGCGGTTGCATTGCCAATAAAAATGCGGGGGATGTTGCCTGTATGATTGAAAAATATATAATATCGGCATATATGCAGATTATTTAAGACTGATGATTGTTTTTGATGACTAGGAGGTGTTATAATGAATTATTCATTTATCAAACCAATCCTTTGCCCGTACTGCCACAAGCCTTATCAGACTGACTTCTGGGGGCGGTGTGTACATTGCAAAAGATTGCTGTTACCAGTGAAATACTAAGGAGTGAACAACATGGTTACATTTATTCCCCCATACATGGGTGAGGAGATCAAAAGTAATGCGGAGAGGAAAATGTACGATGTCCTTCAGGAGATGGATTTGAAGAATGCGTATGTTTTGCATTCGCTGGGACTTCCGAGACACCGTTCTAAGATTTATGGCGAGATCGATTTTGTGGTGGTCTGCGAGAGGGGCGTTGCCTGTCTGGAGATTAAGGGCGGTCGTGTGGAATGCCGGGATGGTCAGTGGACGTTTATTGACCGGTATGGGACGGAGCGGCAGAAGCCGGAGGGACCGTTTGCCCAGGTGACCGGCAATATGTTCAGCCTGCGGGATGTGCTTAAGAAGCATTTCGACCGGAATCTACATATGAAGAATCTGCTGATGGCTAGTGGTGTGGTATTCCCAGATATTACGTTTCATTCGGATTCGCAGGAGATTATACCGGAGATTGTGTATGACCGGAGTACGGAGGATATTTCTTCGTATATGAATGCGGTTTTTGATTATTGGCAGGCAAGGCAGCACAGAGAGCCGAGCAAACTGTCTCCTTCGGATATCCGCGAGATCGTTCAGTTTCTGCGGGCGGATTTCTGTTTTATTCCATCGCTCAATGACCGGCTGGAACAGGTGGAGAAGCATCTGGTGCGGCTGACGGCAGAGCAGGCGCAGCTGATGGATGCGCTTGGAATGAATGATCATCTGATCGTGGAGGGAGGAGCCGGAACCGGCAAAACGCTGCTTGCGGCAGAGTATGCGAGAAAGCAGGTGGAGCAGGGGCGTAAGGTACTTTATCTTACATACAATAAAAATCTCGCACATCATGTGGTTCATGCATTGCCGGAGACGGATTTATTGAAGGTTGTGAATATTCATGCGCTTTTCGGAGAATATGTGCCAGTGGATGTTCCGATGATGAAGGAGGATCCACAGCGGTATTTTGCGGAAATTCTGCCGGAGGTTTTCTACGATCATATCAGTAATCTGGAGCAGGAAAGTCTTGAAAAGCTGCAGTATGATCTGCTGGTCATGGATGAGGGACAGGATATTTTGAAACCGATCTATCTGTATTCGTTGGACTGTCTGTTGAAGGGCGGTCTGGAGAAGGGCAGATGGGTTGTCTTCTACGATGAGAAGCAGAATATTTATAATCCGGAGTATCAAGATGGCATGGATATTCTTCAGTCGTATGCACATACAAGCTTCCGGTTGTTTGTGAACTGCCGGAACACGGTTCAGATCGGTACCTACAGTGCGAAGGCGAGTGGTGTGGCGTTTGGCGGCTTCCTGCGGGAAAACGGGGAGGAGGTCGGCAGGATTTCCTATGCCGATGACCATGATTTTGCAGGAAAGATCAAGGAGTTGCTGAAAACGCTCCGGGGAGGCGGCGTTTCGATGGGAGACGTTACATTCCTGTCGCCGAAACGGTATCAGAATTCCAAGCTGTCACAGGCCGGTGTTGCTGTCAATGAATTAAAGGATGGCTTTGTCCCGGATGAGAGACGCCCGGTTTATGCGACGATACAGGGCTTTAAGGGACTGGATGCCAAGGTGGTGATCCTTTGTGATGTGGATGCACTGCGCCGGGAGAAGTTTTCGCAGTATATGTATATTGCGGGGACGAGGGCGCGGACACTGCTTTACATTGTAGGTTCGCAGGATTTCTGGAAGGAACATGAAAACGCCTGAGGGGGACATTTATAGGAGAGAGTCTTGATGTGATCTGGCATACTGCCACTTGGAAAACTGCAATTTGCTGGGGATGCAGTTTCTTAAGCGGCATTTTCTTGTGAACTATTGTAAAAGGTCAAAGTGGTTGTTATACTTGGCAATAGAAATGAGTATAATAGAACTGAATTTTCGGAATTGCGGATATCATTGGTGGTGATGTTTGGCAGTGGGATATATTTGTCTAGTGGAGGGAGAAGTTTGCTTTACAATTAAGAATGAATGTATTATACTGCAAATATGGAGAGAGGCCAGCGGAAGCAAAGTAAAGATGAACGGGACAGCTCATCTTCCCTATTGGGGGACATGAAACATACCATAAAAGATTCTCTGTTGTACAGAGCGCTGTCCGAAATTGTTTGTTAGAGGTATCTGTTAATACGGATACCTCTTTTTTTAGAGGATGATAGCATATGTTTACAAAAGAAGCGTTACTGTCCTGTTCAACAGCACCAAATATTAATAGCATTTCATTGGAACTATATAAAGAATTCTCGGAAGAGTATCTAATTCCAAATATATTTCATTATGATTTTCTGGATGGAGACTCTATAGATATCGAGTTTACGGAATGGGGCATATATCATATGCTGTCTATTCAACATATTGACAGACGGGTGAAAAAGACAAGATTCTTTTCGGAAATAGAAAAGGGATTATCTTTCGATACGTTCCGAAAGGACCGAAAAAAGAATCAGAGATTTAAGAAAGAAAAAAAGAGAATTACAATGTTTGCATGTGTATATTATGTTCTGTTAAATGGAACCATATTTTATTTACCCAATAAGAGAGTTCGTAATACAGCGGAAGTAGAAATGGATTATATTGCATATCAGAAGCTGGAGAATATATCACCGCATGGAATAACCTATAATGGCATTAATGTAGGAATACGTAAATGTGAAGAGGTATATGTGCCATTAACGATTTTGGTGTCTCCTAATTCGAATGTGGAGGAATACATTACGGATGAACAATTAAAAATCGTAAAATCTGTGTATGTGACAAATAGATATGGGACGGTTATTGAAGAAAAACATTACAATGCCACCTTAAAAATCTCCCCCGTCCCTGTTTTGTGAACAGGACCCGGAGGAGAGAGCTTTTCTGTGAATGAAATCCACGGGAATATATTACTGGATTGCCGCACTGCACAGGGTATTCAGATAATCGGTCAGTGTTTCCTCATCGGCTTTGGCACGGAAGTTATCGCCAAGCTGCTGCAGAAGCTCTTCAATTTCGCGACAGTAGGACCGGTACTCGTCATGTGCGGCTTTGAAGAAGGTGTGGGCGTGTTCGTTGAGATCGCCTTCCATCTCGCTGATCGGTGTGTGGATATCGGAGATGGTGTACTGGATGCTGCCGCTTATCAGTGTTTCCAGAGATCGCCAAAAACCACCTTCCATCACACGGTAATCGTGTTCTTCAATCTCAACCTGATCCAGGAAGTACTGGAACCGGTACATGGCATAGTAGTCGGTGTTGTCAGACAGCTCGGTCTGGAACAGCTCCAGCAGATTTTTGGAACTGTGGGTGATCTTGTCCTTGAACGTCCGGAAGCAGTCTGATTTCCGGTGAAGCTCGTACAGTTTTTGGAGTGCATCCATGATCTGCGGTGCGAAAAGCTCCTGAATGTATGTCCCATAATATGTTGCGGCGTATTTTGCAATGCATTTGGAATTGCCCGGAGTGACATAGGCGGAGGCTGTGTTGTATGCTTTTTCGAGTGCTGTCTTTTTGGCAGCAGCGCATTCGGAGCGGCTGTTATAAAATTTTTCCATGACAGATGCGTTGAATGGGAGCGAGTAAACCTCGTAGATTCGGTTCGCTTTCAGTGTATTATGAAACAGCGTGGCGAGAGCGGAATGGGACTCGTGGAAGCTGTCATATCCGTTGGCAGCGGCTGCCTGACTGGCGGCAAGACTTGTGTCCGGATTCTTTGTGACCGGCAGAGTGATGTTTGTCACGGTAATGCCTGCTTTGGAATACTGCTCATTGGTAAATGGATTGTCGATCTGCACATCGCCAATGCCAATATATTCATGTCCGGGCTTTGTGATCGGAATCGAGAAGCTGTTACTGCAAAGATAGATCTGCGGCTCATCGGCATCAATGAGAGAGGCAAGCTCTTCCTGATTGATTGCAATGATGTCCAGCTTTTTGAGAAGTGCCTGATCGGCACCGGTATCCTTAAGAACCTTCTGCAGTGTTTCCTCTTTGGCTTTTAAGATGTTCCGGTCTTCGGCAGACATTTGGATGTGATCCGGATAATTGACATCAAAGATGCCACAGAGCTTCCGGAAGCAGTTTTTGTCGGCAGGATCAAGTGCGCGTAAGCGGTCAGCCTGCGTTTCGTAATAATGCTGGCAGAGCCAGGTAAGAAGTCTGCCGTCCGAATAGAAGGACAGGATCTCGTTCCGGTTGAAATGCTCGCGCAGTTCATTTAAGGAATGGATCGTCGTCCCCTCGAGTGTCAGAATGACTTTTTCTTCCGTGGTGGCAGTGCTTTGTGTGAGGACAGGATTTAATAATTGATTGATCATAGTAGGTTCTCCTTTCAGTAATCGGCTTTTGTTTTGAAAAAGCCGGCATATTTTGTTGGTTGGTAGCTGTATCATAGGATTTCATCATGACAAAATGTGTCAGCCTCAAAAGAATTTTTAAAGAATAACTAAGACTTCCCATACCTCAAATTGATGTATGCCCATAATATTTCTTATGTCCAGTTGCTTGCAATGGCATTTTGCCTGCCAATGCATTAAAAATCCGTGAACTGTGACTAAAAAATTGTCTTTTCAGAAATCCTACTGATCTGCGTCAATTTTTTAGTCACAGCTCACGGATAAATATGTTTTTCGAGGCAAAATGTCTCATTGATTTTTAGGACATAAGAAATATTATGGGCGGATTTCCATCCTTGATATGGGAAGTCTTAGAGAATAAACAAAATGGTAAGAATTTCTTGCTATTTGGCGGTGTCCCTGTTATGATAAGCTTATAAGAAATCGGATAGATGGAGGTGATCCCGATGGATATGGTAGGAAGTATTGCGGATCTTTCTGTGGCAATGTCGCAGAACCGGCTTGCATCGGATGTCAGCACGGCGATGCTGGACAAGACGATGGATACCTGGAAGGAGCAGGGAGACGAGATGGTCAAGATGATGGAGTCTTCGGTGCAGCCGTATCTCGGACAGAATATCAATACATACATATAAACAATCAGGTGCAGATCATTGATCGGCACCTGTTTTGGTTAAGAATCAAAGAGCAAAGAACTGTTTTAAGCTTTTCTAAAACAAGTATAAAATATGTGCAAATTTTGTAAAAATTCAGAAAAAGACTTCCATTTTTTGTGAAAGTTTACTATAATAATGTGTATGAGAGGTATGGAACTGTAGGACGGCAGATACATACCATAGGAGCTTGATTATCTGCTGACACAATCTAAAAGAAAAGGGAGAGTATTATTATGGTAAACAGATTTGTATTGAACGAGACATCTTATCATGGAGCAGGAGCGATCAAGAGCATCGCAGACGAGGCAAAGGGACGTGCTTTTAAGAAAGCATTTGTATGTTCTGATCCGGATCTTGTAAAGTTTGGTGTGACACAGAAGGTTCTGGATGTGCTTGACGGTGCAGGACTTGCTTATGAGTTGTATTCCAATATCAAGCCAAACCCAACGATCGAGAATGTACAGACAGGTGTTGCGGCTTGCAAGGCTGCAGGCGCTGATTACATTATCGCGATCGGTGGTGGATCTTCTATGGATACCGCCAAGGGCGTTGGTATCATTATGGAGAATCCGGATTTTGCCGATGTGCGCAGCCTGGAGGGCGTTGCCGATACAAAGCATAAGAGTATGCCGATCTTTGCAGTGCCTACGACAGCAGGTACCGCAGCAGAGGTTACGATCAACTACGTTATCACGGATGTAGAGAAGAATCGTAAGATGGTCTGCGTAGATCCTCATGATATTCCGGTCGTTGCATTTATTGATCCGGAGATGATGGCAAGTATGCCAAAGGGACTGACTGCTGCAACCGGTATGGATGCACTGACACATGCGATCGAGGGTTATATTACCGCAGGTGCATGGGAGCTTTCTGATATGTTCCATCTGAAAGCAATCGAGATTATTTCACGTTCCTTAAGAGGCGCGGTTGACAATACACCGGAAGGCAGAGAGGGCATGGCATTAGGTCAGTATGTTGCCGGTATGGGATTCTCCAATGTTGGTCTCGGTATTGTTCATTCCATGGCACATCCTCTTGGTGCTCTTTATGATACACCACATGGTGTGGCAAATGCGATCATCCTGCCAACTGTTATGGAGTACAATGCAGATGCTACCGGTGACAAGTACAAGTACATCGCACAGGCAATGGGCGTAGAAGGAACAGAGAACATGTCTCAGGAAGAGTACCGCAAGGCTGCCATTGATGCAGTTCGTAAGCTGTCTCAGGATGTTGGAATCCCTGCAGATCTCAAGGAGATCGTGAAGAAGGAGGATATTCCGTTCCTTGCACAGTCTGCTTACGACGATGCCTGCCGTCCGGGCAATCCAAAGGAGACATCCGTTGAGGATATCACCGCTCTGTATGAGAGCCTGATTTAATTGGTTTCGATGTAATTTATTACCTATTATAATAGAAGACGCCCGGAGATCCAATGCAGAAGATTTCCGGGCGTCTTTTTATTGTTATCGTCAGGAAATAACCGGATTTTAGAAAATAGCAAATTGTTTCGCAGGGACATGGTTCCATACAGAAAACAGCCGTACACTCGGGCGGTATACTTGCATTCTGGTTAAGATAATGGTATATTTAGAAACAGTTTAATAGTAGGAACACACCTATGGAATGGAGGATAATCATGGAAAAAACAATGGAGAAGATTCAGGCAGTCGCAAAGGCAAGAGGTTTTATTTATCCTGGATCTGAGATTTACGGCGGACTTGCGAATACATGGGATTATGGTAATCTCGGTGTGGAATTGAAGAATAATGTGAAACAGGCATGGTGGCAGAAGTTTATTCGTGAGAGCCAGTACAATGTCGGTATTGACTGTGCAATTCTTATGAACCCACAGACATGGGTCGCATCCGGTCATCTTGGAAGCTTTTCCGATCCATTGATGGATTGTAAGGAATGTCATGAGCGTTTTCGTGCTGATCAGCTGATCGAGAAGTTTGCTGAGGAGAACAGCATCGAGCTTGACGGCAGCGTGGATGGATGGAGCAATGAAAAGATGCAGGACTTCATTGCGGAACACAGCGTGCCATGTCCAACCTGTGGAAAGCACAATTTTACAGATATTCGTCAGTTCAATCTGATGTTTAAGACATTCCAGGGTGTTACAGAGGATGCTAAGAATACCGTATATCTTCGTCCGGAGACAGCACAGGGTATTTTCGTCAACTTTAAGAACGTGCAGAGAACATCCAGAAAGAAGATCCCGTTTGGTATCGGACAGATTGGTAAGTCTTTCCGTAACGAGATCACACCGGGTAACTTCACATTCCGTACCCGTGAGTTTGAGCAGATGGAGTTAGAGTTCTTCTGTGAGCCGGACACCGATCTTGAGTGGTTCGCATACTGGAAGGATTTCTGTATCAACTGGCTGCAGACGCTTGGCATTAAGCCGGAAGAGATGCGTGTTCGTGACCATGACAAGGAGGAGCTTTCCTTCTATAGTAAGGCAACATCTGATATCGAGTTCCTGTTCCCATTTGGCTGGGGCGAGCTTTGGGGTATTGCAGACCGTACCAATTACGATCTGAGCCGCCATGCGGAGACCTCCGGTGAGGATATGAGCTACTTCGACGATGCCAAGAATGAGAAATATATCCCATATGTTATCGAGCCTTCGCTGGGTGCTGACCGTGTGACACTGGCATTTCTGTGCAGTGCATATGATGAAGAAGAGCTTGAGGGCGGCGATGTTCGTACCGTAATGCATTTCCATCCTGCAATTGCACCGGTTAAGATTGGTGTGCTTCCATTATCCAAGAAGCTCGGCGAGCAGGCAGGCAAGATTTACGAGACATTGTCTAAGCTGTACAACTGTGAATACGATGACAGAGGTAACATCGGTAAGCGTTACCGTCGTCAGGATGAGATTGGTACTCCTTACTGTATCACATATGACTTTGATTCTGAGGAGGATGGTGCTGTAACAGTACGTGACCGTGATACCATGGAGCAGGAACGTATCAAGATCGAGGATCTTCCAAAGTACTTCGAAGGAAAGTTCAGTTTCTAATATAATAGGCGCGATATAATGTGTGGCAGAAGTGTGTCATGAAAATGAGCATTTCTCACAATAGAAAAGAAATAGTAATTTTGTTTATTCGACAAAATTACTATTTCTTTTTGCTGTCTTAGCCAAAATGACGGGAATGTAATAAAATGTTAAGAATCTTTTGTGCATTGTGTCTATTGAATTGTGCGGGGTGCCATGCTAAAATTCCGCATGTATCAAAGAAAAACCACTAATATAAGGGGGAAAAGATCATGAAGACTTCTATGAAGAAAGTACTTTCATTGGCTCTGGCTGGAGCACTTGCACTTACAAGTGTATTCTCTGTAAATGCAGTTGATGCTTCCAATGCTAAGAAGGCAGCCGCTGTTAAGACAGCAAAGCTTTCTATCGTTGCTGCAAAGGATAAGGCAGTTAACGCTTCTACAACAGTAACAGGTGTTGCAGTTTCTACAAAGGGTGCACTTGCCTGCAAGTATGACGCAAAGCTTGCTACAAGCATTGCTTCTGCATCTGCAGTTGTTGTATCCGGCGATGCAATCAAGGTAACAGTTACCGCTACAAAGGGTGCTGTAGCTTGTACAGATGCTGCTGTCAGCGTATTATCCGCTAACACAGAGATCGCTAAGGTTCTTGTAACGATTAAGGGTGCTGCTACAACAAAGGCAACAAAGTCTATCAAGTTCAAGAAGAACAAAGTAGTAGTTGCTGCCGGTAAGAGCACAAAGGTTGCTTACACAGTTAAGAAGGTAGCTACAGCAGATGCTGCTAAGAAGGTAACTGTTAAGTCTGCTAACAAGAAGATTGCTAAGGCTACTCTTGTAAAGGGTCAGAAGAAGGTTAAGATCGCTGTACCTAAGAAGGCTAAGGCAGGTACATCTACAAAGGTAACACTTAAGTCTGGTTCTAAGAAGGCTGTTCTCAAGGTATTCGTTAAGAATCCTGCAAAGAAGGTTAAGGCTAAGAAGGCTACTGTAGTAGTTAAGAAGAACAAGACAAAGAAGATCACTGTAGCAGTTAAGGCTAAGAACAACAAGAAGGCTACAACAGACGCAATCAAGGTTAAGTCCTCTAACAAGAAGGCTGTAAAGGTTAAGTCTGCAGTTGCTAAGAAGGGCAAAGTTGTTATCACTGTTAAGGCTGCAAAGAAGGCTGGAAAGAGCAAGCTGACTGTTAAGGTTGGTGCTAAGAAGGCTACTGTAAATGTAAAGGTTAAATAATTTTACATTCCTTATGTGACTTTGACTTGAGGGTGTCGCACTGGTGACAGTGCGGCACCTTTTTCAGTATATAACTAAGACTTCCCATACCAAGGATGGTAATTCGCCCATAATATTTCTTATGT
>ERZ773239.810-NODE-810-length-28670-cov-51.403075_pt1 | contig 28670 bp, 26 predicted proteins | sample MGYA00580521_ERZ773239 | MGnify/ENA primary metagenome ERZ773239 (study PRJEB29015, sample SAMEA2737801) | human gut metagenome | biome: human gut; feature: human-associated habitat; material: faeces | place: China | collected 2012 ... | reverse complement strand
TTTCCGGCGTCCTTCAGGATGCGCTGAAAGAGAAACTCCATTTGGCGTAAGTATAGACATAAGCATAACAACAGCCGCCCAGCAGTTGACCATTATGGTCATGCTGGGCGGCTGGTTATATATTCAAAAAAACACCTCTACATTTGCCGTCTGGAACCCGGTCATATGTAGAGGGGTCGCTTAATTAACCTTTAGGCGGATACGGGTCATGCCCATGAGAATCGCGCTCACGAATCCTACCGTTTTCTCCATGAATGAAAAGTTCAGATTCCTGGTTACGCGCAATGTCACGAGCGATGTCAATGGCTTCCTTCTGTGTTTCAGTACGAACTGTTGCACGAGAGTTTCCCGCTCCTTTGACCTGCCAGCCACCATCCGGGTGAGGAGTTACGTGCTGATTTTTTCCCATCACTAGCCCTCCTTACACACGCGGCAGATTCAGAAGATTGTCACGGCTCGTTCCATTCGCCTCAGAGCGAACATACTTTTCGCCGTAAGCACTCAGTGCCGGAATGACGTACGGATAGGGAGCGATGGCAACTTGAATCGTCCGCGGGTTCTGATTCAAGTAATCATACACTTCGCTTTTCTTCGCAAAGCGATAAAAAGGATAGCCCTCAATGTAAATCGAATCGATTTCCTGAAGGTTGTTGGATGTTCTGCATCCGGGTTTCATTTGAATCTTCGTTGCGTACATACTGTACTCCTTTGACTGCATACGCAGTCCTCACAGGTGATTTTTCGGATATACGCAGCAGACAATAGAAAAAAGGCTGGTTTTTATGGGTCACTTTTCGTGACTTTTCCATATTGAACCAAGCCTCAGTATGTGATATAATATAACACGACCAAAGTGCCTTTAGAGTTATATCAGTTTCTGAAGCTTAATTCTATACGGCTCAGTCTACAGCGTAATCTTGATGGGTTCCAGCCATCATGGTTACGCTGTTTTCTTTTGTCTGAGGTATTTTTTATTATAGCACATTTTTTGGCAGAATTCAGCACCGAGTGCTAGTCGGTTGTTTCAACTTCCTTTAGAAGCTCATGAAGCGATTCGCCCTCTTCATCTTCTTCCTCTCGCAACTGAATCATCATTTCAAGACGCCGACCAATTTTCTGGTTGATTTGATATGCTGTTTTCAACTTATCCAACTTTCCCTGATCGGCGGTTGCCATCATCATCTTAGTTGCAAGTGTATATGTGCTAAGTGCTTGAGAAAATGTTAACGACTCAAACAGTTTGCCGAAAGCTTCCTCCTTAGAAAGGTGCTCTCCCTCTGCATTTCCCGATTCAGCGGCATCTGCAGATTCTTTGACGATCTTCTTCGCATCCTCATCGAGAGGTTTATCATAAAAATACTCTGGCCCTATGCCGTAGTATAGTGATAACTTTTCTCGATTAGCAGAGGATGCAATAGAGTTCCCAGCTTCCCAGTTGGCAACCGTCACACGATTCACGGCAATTGCTTTTGCGACCTGCTCCTGTGTTGCTCCGTAGATTTCGCGGATCTGACGGAGATTATTGATCTCAGCCATGGTCTCGCCCTCACTTTCCAAGTGTTATTCTACCACATTCTTTGCAAAAAATCAAGCGCTTTCGTAGCCAATTTGTAGTATTTTGTAGCTTTTATTTGTTTTTTGTAAAGATCAACCGTAGTGTCACCGCATCTTAGCGATATATTTCCGCAATCCATCCTCCGTCCGAATATTATACTTCTCATCCACCTTTTTGAAGTACGCCTTCATCGCATCCAGCGAAATCTCCGCATGAGAAGTTTCGTCCGGCAGAAAGCCCTTTCGGGCATCCAGCCAAGGGGCTTCTTTGTGAGTGATGCTTTCCAGAACCTTTCCGCTGTATATACCAAAGGTATCCAGCACCCGGTCTACCACCTCTTTGGCCTGCGGGGTGAGCGGCAGAGCGCTCTCCTTCAGCGGAACAAAGCGGTCGTCGTCAATGGGGTTGTACTTAAAATCTCGGAACAGATTATAGACATTGCGATACACTGGGCCATGCACCCACGCTTCACAGGGGGCATCAAACAGCGGTTTGTCATAAATCGCTGCATAGTTGCCCTGAATATAATACAGCAGCTTTTGCAGGGTCAGCGGTGTCACCTCATGCAGCGCCGAGAAGATATAGGCGATCACCGCCAGCAGTTCTACCGGGACAGCCACATAGAGGTTTTCCATCTGTGTTGCAGCAATATGAGCCTTTTTATAGGCTGTTTCGCCAATCTTTTCCCGATTCCGATCCAACAGTTCTTTCATATAGGTGGCTGATGCCAATGCGTGCAACATAATGTCAGAATACTCTTTGGAGGGCACCTGTCCTGCAAGATAGCGGGAAATCGTCACTTCCCCAAAACCCAATGCCAACGACAGAGGAGCTTTGCCAATGTTGTAAAGCTTCATCAAACGTTCAATGTCCTCTACGGTAATAAGTTCCTCTGTTTTACGATACTGTTCATCAATTTCCTTTATGTTGTAATCCATCAAACCAGGAAAGCCAATCTCACGTCCGCATTCATTGCATACAAACGTAGTAATGTTAAAAGTATAGTTCTTATCCCGAATGTTTTGATTTACTTTTACCTTTTTGGGCACGCAGGTCGTTTCTTTATGGCAATTTGTGCAAAACGCAGTTCTCCTTTCCATACATACTACCTCCATCTGTTTTCCCATTTTAATGTTCTTCTTTCAATATTATATAATACAAGAAAAACCATATCGTGTATTCTAACACGACATGATTTTCCTTATACCCTCCTTTACTATCGCTAAAATCAGTGGAAATACTTTTTCACCGGGTATTTAGCTTCATGAAACGATATCACTATCACATAATCGTTACTTTCTTTTTTAAATTTGATATATAGCTCAATTTCTTTTTCTGCATCACCATAACGTTCCAGAAGCTTAACTTCTTTTCCGAATATATAAAGGATTTCATCAGCATATTGTGGTTTTCTATTTCTCACCGCCTCTGAGAAATCCATGGGTGTAAGATTATAGATTATTTTTTTCGCATCTTCTTCCGAGATTAAATAGTTCCGAAAAAGCATGCTGTTTGCTTCTCGGTTGGCATTACGCTCTATCTCATATCTACCCTCTTTTACCGCTTTTTTCACATTTGAGAGGTACTCCTCAACCTCCGCAAAGTTCAAATCCATTAACTTCACTCCTCTCACGAGCATGATGGAAATATTCTTGTTTACTATCATTATATTAAGATGATGGCATTTTGTCAATACCCAATCATCATTTTCTCAAATAAGAATCTCAGGCAATCAATATTATGCAGAAACTATCAGCACGTTTCCCCTTTTTTCAAAACTCCCGGACGCAAAAAATCGGCACCCGCTTTTCAGCGAGTGCCGATTCTGTTCCCCTATAGTGCGCTTGATTTTTTGGCGTAAGTGGCGTAAGTTTGGCGTAAATCCGCTTTTGCGCGCTCCAAAAATCAAGTGTTCATGCGGTTTTCAGGCAGTTATTAGTACATGCCGCCCATGTCACCACCGGCTGCGGGAGCAGCGGGGGGTTCGGGCAGGTCAGCGACCAGGCTCTCGGTGGTCAGCACCATCTCAGCAACGGATGCTGCGTTCTCCAGAGCGGAACGGGTGACCTTGGTGGGGTCAACGATACCGGCGGCGATCATATCCTCAACAAAGACCTCGTTCTGAGCGTCGAAGCCGTAGTTGGGCTTGTTGGCAGAAACGATCTTGTCGATGATGACGCTGCCCTCCAGACCGGCGTTCTTGGCGATCTGGCGCAGAGGTGCCTCCAGAGCCTTCAGGACGATCTTGGCACCGGTGCGCTCGTCGCCTTCCAGCGTGTCGCACAGGGCGCGCACAGCGGGGATGGCGTTGATGGGAGCTGTGCCGCCGCCAGCGACAACGCCTTCCTGAACAGCAGCCTTGGTTGCGTTCAGAGCATCCTCGATGCGCAGCTTCTTATCCTTCATCTCGACCTCGGTAGCAGCACCGACCTTGATGACTGCAACGCCGCCGGCCAGCTTTGCCAGGCGCTCCTGCAGCTTCTCACGGTCGAAATCGCTGGTGGAAGCCTCGATCTGGTTGCGGATCTGTGCAATGCGGGCTGCAATGGCATCCTTATCGCCTGCGCCGCCCACGATGGTGGTGTTCTCCTTGGTGACCTTGACCTGGCGGGCATGGCCCAGCATCTGGACGGTAGCGTCCTTCAGCTCATAGCCCAGATCAGCGGACACAACGGTGCCGCCGGTCAGGATAGCGATATCCTGCAGCATCTCCTTGCGGCGGTCGCCAAAGCCGGGAGCCTTGACAGCGCAGACGTTCAGGGTGCCGCGCAGGCGGTTGACGATCAGGGTGGACAGAGCCTCGCCCTCGATGTCCTCAGCCACGATCAGCAGCTTCATGCCGTTCTGCATGACCTGCTCCAGCAGGGGGACCAGATCCTGGATGACGCTGATCTTCTTATCGGTGATCAGGACGGCGGCGTTGTCCAGAACAGCCTCCATCTTGTCGGTATCGGTGACCATATAGGGGGTCAGGTAGCCGCGGTCAAACTGCATACCTTCCACGATCTCGTTGTAGGTCTCGGCGGTGGTCTTGTTCTCCTCGATGGTGATGACACCGTCGGAGGTGACCTTCTCCATAGCCTCGGCGATCAGGCGGCCGATCTCGGGGTCACCGGCAGAAATGGTGCCGACGCGGGCGATATCGTTGCTGTCCTTGACCTTCTGGCTGTGGGCCTTGATGGTCTCAACAGCCTTGGCAACAGCCTTGCTCATGCCGCGGCGGATATCCATGGGGTTGGCACCGGCGGTAACGTTCTTCATGCCCTCGGTGACCATGGCCTGTGCCAGAACGGTTGCGGTGGTGGTGCCGTCGCCTGCGGCATCGTTGGTCTTGGTTGCGACCTCACGCACCAGCTGTGCGCCCATGTTTTCGAACTCGTCCTTCAGCTCGATCTCCTTGGCAATGGTCACGCCGTCGTTGGTGATGACGGGTGCGCCGAACTTCTTGCCCAGCACCACATTGCGGCCCTTGGGGCCCAGGGTGATCTTCACGGTATTTGCCAGGGTATCAATACCGGCACACAGTGCCTTGCGGGCATCCTCGCCCTGCTTGATCTGTTTTGCCATAATCAAATCGCTCCTTCAAAGCTCAAATTTCAATTTCAGAGGGGAAACTTACTCCACGATGGCCAGGATATCGCCCTGACGCACGATGGTGCACTCCTCGCCGTCCACCTTGACCTCAGTACCGGAGTACTTGCTGGTCAGGACCTTATCGCCAACCTTCACGGTCATCTTGACTTCGTTGCCGTCCACGATGCCGCCGGGGCCAACAGCCACGACCTCAGCCACCTGGGGTTTCTCCTTGGCGCTGCCGGTCAGGATGAGGCCGCCCTTGGTGGTCTCCTCGACTTCAACGGCCTTGATAACAACACGGTCTGCAAGAGGAATGATCTTCATAGTTCTTGCCCTCCTATAATAAAATATAATGAAAACTTTTTTGGCACCTTCGGCCCGTTTCTGCCGGGCCTTCGGTTGTTTAGCACTCCTTTTCTCTGAGTGCTAAGTGTATTGTACTCATCTCAGGGGTAAAAATCAAGGGTTTTCTCAAAATTTGTTTGTTAAGAATTTATGACAACGCAAAAGCGCCCGGATATCGTATTTTTTCGTTGCGATACCCGGGCGCTTTTTCTCCTGTTTCAACCTGCTTTCGGCGTGAGCCATTCCTCCACCTTCTCGGTGCTGTACTCCACCATATCAGCGATCTCCTCAATGGAGTATCCCTTTCGGTACAATTTCTGTGCCATCATTCTGGCCTGTTCTTCCCGGCCTTCCGTATAGCTTTCCACTCTCAGGTCTTCCATCACTTTACACATTTCGCTCACTCCTTTCGGGTTTTCTTTCAGATAGCGTGTTCTCTCTGCCAGCAGTTCAAAATTCATTTCATCCGCGCTGGTGCAATTGAAATCGTGCATCAGCCTGCCGATCTCTGAATCATCCCGGTATTCCCCATTCACATACAGGATATGGGCACCATCATTGAACGGGCGGTTCAGCGTCAGATTCATGTTCTGGATCGTATAGACCGGCTCGCCAGCCTTGTAGTAATCATTTTCCGTGATGAAAATAACATAGGTATCCGGCAGTTCTTTATAATCCTGCTTTTCGTCCAGATTTTCCACGTCCATCACACTGGAATGATATCTTGCCCGGTGCGGGTCTGCGCCATTGTCCGCGCGCTGGACCTCAATGTCATACTTCTTGCCCGCACTGTCGGTTGCATAGGCATCCAGACAGATTGAACGCGCACCGGTCACTCGCTTCATATCAGCCTGTGTCTCGCATTTTGTCAGGATCAGATCAGGCTTTCCGGTAATGATCCGAAGCACCAACTCTGCCAGCGGAAGATTTTCCTTAAAGAGCCCTCGCATAAAGGTATCATCCATAGGGCGAAAGCTGCGCAGACGATCAAGATCTTCCTGATGCCGCTTTTCTTTTTTCTCTGCATCCGACCAGTTCATAGCCCCATCCCTCCTGCTTTTTTCCAAACACCTTCTTACGGCTTCATCTTATCATAGGATTCTTCATAAATCAAGCGCATTTCTGTAAATTTTATACCACAGCGTGTTTCGCCACAAACCGCTCATACGCCGGGGCGGGCAGGAGGATGCGGCCGCTCAGGGGGCGCAGGACAGCCTCCACCGCATCACAGGGGGCGCACTCGCCGTCTGCGGTGGCAACGATGGGGCCGCGGCCATCGGCGGGGCGCAGCGCCACCCGCCGGGCACGGCGGTAGAGGAAGTAGGGCTTTGCCTCCTCGGTGAGCTGGCCGTTCACAAAATGCCGGCCGCTCTTGTACATTCCCAGCAGCTTGGCAATGGTCAGCCGCCCCACCCTGCGGACGATCATCACGTCCAGCCAGCCGTCGGCGGGGTCGGCCTCGGGGGCGGCAAGGAAACCGCCGCCATAGGCCCGGCCATTGCAGATGGCGCACATCAGGCAGTCCACGGTCAGTTCCTCGTCATCGATGGTAAAGGTGACCCTGCGGCCGATGTGCCCGCAGAGCTGCTCCACGATGGAGAGCAGGTAGGACACCTCGCCGCCGCACAGGGGGATGCGCCGGAACTTGGGGATGCCGTAGGCCACCTGCGCGTCCAGACCCGCCGCGCAGATGGTGGCGGACAAGCCCAGACTGGTCTCCAGCAGGTCGATGGTCACTTCCCCGCCCGCCAGCTGGGCATCGAGGTCGGTGAACTCTGCCCGGGTACCATAGGTGCGCAGGAAGTCGTTGCCGCTGCCGTAGGGCAGGCAGCCCACGGCGGCGTTGGAAAAGCCCTGCACGCCGGTCATGGCTTCCATGAAGGTTCCGTCGCCGCCCGCTGTCCAGATGCGCAGGCTGTCCCCGGCCTGCGCTGCCTCCTGGGCTGCGACACGGGCCAGCTCCCGGGCATGGCCCGCATATTCGGTGGTGTGGATGGTATAATCCGCCTCACTCCACCCGGCCCGGGCGGCAGCAGCTCTAATCTGCGGGATGAGCTGGACAGTGCAGTCCTGCTTGCCCGCAGCGGGATTCAGTAAAAACAAATAGCGCATGGTTTCCTCCTTGGGGCGTTTCGCTTTCTCTATGATAAACGAAAACGCCGGAGGATGCAAGAGGGAAGCGGGCTCACCCTCTCAGTCTCGCTTCGCTCGCCAGCTCCCCCGAAGGGGGAGCCAATGCATCTGTAAGGGCAGCGAGACTGAGAGGTTCAGCCTATGGTTTGCTCTACTACTTCCCCCTCTTCCAACACGATTGCCCCATCCACCGTGCAGTCGGCGGTCCAGTGCTGGCCGGTGTGGGCCGTGCCGGAGGCGATCTGGTTGGCGAGAGCCTGTTCCACAGCGCGGTCCACCTGCCGCCGCAGCTCCCGGGCCCCATAGGGCGAGCGCGCCCTTGCAGCCAACACTGCCCCCACCCGGGGCGTATGGGTCAGCTGATACCCATTGCGGGCGGCACGGGCTTCCAGCTGGCCCAGCAGCTTCTCAGCGATGGCACACAGGCTGTCCTCTGCAAGGGGACGGAACACGATGAGCTCATCCAGCCGCCCCACCAGCTCGGGCCGGAACCACTTTTTGGCCTCTTCAATGGCCTGGGCCGACTGCTTTTCAAACACGGCCTCGCTGCCCGCCGCAAAGCCCAGCGGGGCGCTCTGCCCCGCCAGAAAGCGTGCCCCCAGGTTGGAGGTGAGCAGGACGATGGTATTGCGGAAATCGGCCTTGCGGCCCATGGCATCGGTGAGCTGGCCGTCCTCCAGGATCTGCAGCAGGATATTCTGGATATCCGGGTGGGCCTTTTCGATCTCGTCAAAGAGCACCACGCTGTACGGGCGGCGGCGGACGGCTTCGGTGAGCTGACCGCCCTCATCGTGGCCAAGGTAGCCCGGAGGCGCGCCCAGCAGGCGGGCCGTGGTGTGCTGCTCCTGATACTCCGACATATCGAACTTGAGCAGGGCCTTCTCGCTGCCGAACCAGCTGGCGGCAAGGGCCTTGGCAAGGGCGGTCTTGCCCACACCGGTGGGCCCCAGAAAGAGCATGGCCCCCATGGGGCGGCCCGGCTCCCCCAGCCCGGTGCGGCTGCGCCGGATGGCCCCGGCCACCGCCGCCACGGCCTTCTGCTGGCCCACGATCTCGGCATTGAGGCGGGATTCCAGCTTGTCCAGCCGTTCCCGTTCCTTTTCCCCCACCCGCTCCACGGGCACGCCGCTGGCCTGCGCCACCACCCGGGCAATGTCCTCCCGGGTGAGGGTGGGGTCTGCTTTCCCCTCCCGCTCGGCACGGATGCGGGCAGCGGCACAGGCCTCGTCCACAAGGTCGATGGCCTTATCGGGCAGGAAGCGCCCCGGCAGGTACCGCACCGAGAGCTCCACGGCCTCCCGCAGTGTCTCAGGCGGCAGATGCACGCTGTGGTACCGCTCGTAGCGGGGGGCAAGGCCCTCCAGGATCGCCGCGGCCTGCGCCGGGGTAGGCTCCTCGATCTGCACCCGGCCAAAGCGGCGCTCCAGTGCGGCATCTTTCTGGATATGGGTGCGGAACTCCTGATCGGTGGTGGCCCCGATGAGCTGCAGTTCTCCCCGGGCCAGCACGGGCTTCAGGATGCTGGCGGCATCAATGGCCCCTTCTGCCGCGCCGGCTCCTACGATGGTATGGAACTCGTCCACAAACAGGATGGCGCTGCCGTCCCGCACAAGCTCCTCCAGAAGGGTCTTGAACCGCTCCTCAAAGTCGCCCCGGTACTTGGTGCCCGCCACAAGGCTGGCCATATCCAGCGCCAGCAGCCGCCGCCCCTGCAGCATCCGGGGCACATTCCGGCTGGCGATGCGCTGGGCAAGGCCCTCGGCAAGGGCCGTTTTGCCCACGCCCGGCTCCCCCACCAGACAGGGGTTATTCTTCTGGCGGCGGCACAGGATCTCCACCATCCGGTCCAGCTCCGCATCCCGGCAGAACACCGGGTCCAGCTCGCCGTCCACCGCGCGGCGGGTCAGGTCGCGGCAATACTTATCGCTGGCGCGGCTGCCCCGGGGCATGGCGCTGGCCCGGGGCGTGCCGGGCAGGATGAACTGCCCCGAGAGCTGGCGGCACTCCCGCACGGCCTCAGCCAGCTGCACCCCCATGGAGGCCAGCAGCACCCCCGCCGCGCAGTCGGTATCCTCCAGCATGGCGCAGAGCAGGTGCTCCGGCTCCGCCTTGGGCAGGTGGGCGTTCTGTGCCCCGATGAGGGCATAATCCATAGCCCGGCGCAGATCCGGGGCCAGCGCCTTTCTATCCAGCTGGCGAGCCGGGCTGGTGCGGCCCTCGGCCAGCTGACGGCGCACAGCGGGCTCGGTGATGTTCTTGCCCGCCAGAAACCGCCCCGCCGGGCCGCGGTCGGTCTGCAGCATGGCAAGCAGCAGATGCCCGGTATCCGCCCGGGCACAGCCCATGCTGCCCGCAAGCTCCACGGCTTCGTCCAGCAGCAGCCCTGCCTCCCGCGAAAACCCCTTGTGTCTGCCCATGCCGAATGCTTCCCAAATGCTCATGCTCTGCTCCTTGCTGTATTGTTTCATACACAGCAAAGTATAGGCTCAACCTCCACGAAAAAAACAGCAATTTGTGTCAACCCTCTCAGTCAAAGCCTATCGGCTTTGCCAGCTCCCCCGAGGGGGGAGCCAATTGCGGCCTGGCCTCTAGTGGCTGCTGAATCAAAACGATGCGTTGGCTTTCCCTTTGGGAGAGCTGTCGAGCAAAGCGAGACTGAGAGGGCGCTGCACAGCAAAAAAGCGCCGTGCAATGCACGACGCTTTCTCTGCGTTGATGGTTACATCTCTGCCAAAGCCTTTTTCAGGTTCTTGGCGATCTGGTCGGGGCAGCTGGTGGGGCGGGGGCCGCAGGTGGTACCCTCCATGCGGGCAATGGCATCCTCAGCCTTCATGCCCTTGAGCAGGCGGCTGATGCCCTTGAGGTTGCCGTTGCAGCCGCCGATGACCTCGACGGACTCGATGGTGTGGTCATCGTTCAGCACGATGTTGGTCTGCTTGGAACAGGTGCCCACATTGGGGAAGCTGAAAGATTTGCTCATGGAAAACATCCTCTCTTTTTGACTTGCCCACAGTATACTACAAAAACAACGTTCCTGCAAGAGGCGGAACCTGCCCTCTTTGCCAAGGGCTCCCCCTTCGGGGGAGCTGTCGAGCAAAGCGAGACTGAGAGGGTGAGGATGCTCACGGACTTTACCGAACTCACCCTCTCCGTCATTGCTGACGCAATGCCACCTCTCCCGAAGGGCGAGGCCTTGGCAGTTCTCATAAGAATGCTCAAATCGGTTTACTTTTTTCTCTTCCTCGCCAGCTCCTCGATCCGCGCGATCTGGTCATCGGGGGTGGTGCAGGTGCCCACGGGGTAGACCTTTTTGTGGTTGGCCCCGTGGAAGTCGGTGCCGCCGGTGTGGATGAGGTGATACTGCCCACAGAGGGCGGTACACTCGGCCTTGTCCTCGGGGCTGTTGCTGGGGTGGTCGATCTCGATGCCGTCCACCATCCCCTCCCTGACCAGCTCCCGGAGCAGGGGCATACTCTTGTACACGGTGGGGTGGGCGAACACCACCACGGCACCGGCGGCTCTGGCTGTGGCCAGCACCTCCCGCACCGGGATGTACTCGGGCGAGTGGAGCACCCTGCCCCGCGGGTTCCAACCGAACAGCTCATGGTAGCACTCGCCATAGATGCTGTCGGCAAGGCCCAGCTCCCGCAGCGCCTGCATGATGCCGCTCTTATAGAGCACGCCGCTGTCTCTGGCGTATTCCAGCGCCTGCTCGGTGCGGAACTGGGGGAAGATGGCTTCCAGCTCCCGGGCGCTCTGCAAACAGCACTCGTTGCGGCGCTGGCGCATGATATCGCAGTGGCGGCGCAGGGCCTCGCTCTCGGGGTCAGGCCAGTAGGCCAGCAGGTGGACCCGGTGCTGGCGCTCGTAATCGTAGCCGGTGAGCTCGGTGGCCGGGATGAGCTTTACCCCATCCTGCACCGGGTGATCGTAGGCATACTGCACGCTGCGCAGTGTATCGTGGTCAGAGATGGCCATGGTATCCAGCCCCACCCGGGCTGCCATCAGGGGCAGCCGGGCCACGGGCACGGAACCGTCGGAATAGGTGGTGTGGTTGTGTAGATCGCCGGGCATGGAATGGAACCTCCTGAGAATAAAACGAGCTAAACCTCTCCGTCATCTTCGCTAACGCTCGATGCCACCTCCCCTAGTAGGGGAGGCCTTGGCATAAGGTTCATTTTTCGCAATGATCGCTGACGCTCCAAAACGTACTCCTGCCGCAAGGATAAGACTTTGCGCCAGCAGGGCCAACAGGAGCGAAGCGTCAGACCACGAAAACGCGACGGCCTGCCAAGGGCTCCCCTACTAGGGGAGCTGCCGAGCGTCAGCGACGGCTGAGAGGTTTAATGCTTATAATAATTGATCAAACACCCATCTGCCAGAATCTCCCGCTCATCGGAGGTCAGGGGTGCCATATAGAGGGCGAAGGGCTTCACTTCCTCCCCCAGCACATAGGCAGGGATGTTCTGCAGATCGCCCTTGAGGGCTTCCCGGACATGGGGAATGAGGATGTAATCCCCCAGGCCGAAGGGAGCCGCGCCGTTGAGCTGGAAGGGCAGCATACCCCAGTTGATGAGGTTGGAGCGGTAACGCTTGGTGGCGTACTCGTTGACGATGTTGGCCCCGGCCCCCAGCACGCGCTGGCAGCTGGCGGCCTGCTCACGGGCAGAGCCGTCGCCGGGCTTGACGGCAAAAATGGTGGAGGCCAGCTGCACATCGTCCCAGGTCAGGGCTTCGCAGCCGGGCACGGCACGGATCTTTGCCAGCAGGGCGGCATCCCCCTGCCCGGCCCGGCGGGCGGCTTCCTCGGCCTGCACGGCCTTGGCACGCCCCACATAGGCGGGGTCCTTGCGGCTGAGGGTGAACTCGGCCAGACCCAGGGGGTTGGAGCGGTAGGAAGAGGTCTCACCCGAGGGGATGAGCTCGTCCGTGGTGGTAACGGGGTCGGTGATGTAGGAGGCCACCTTCAGCAGCAGGTTGTCGCCCAGCGGGGCGATCTCGGGCCAGTCCTTGATGTTGGGGCCCAGCTTGAGCAGAGCATCGTAATCGCCGTGGCCAAAGCCCTGATACACCCGGGCCTCGTAGCTGGAGGGATCGTAGTGATATTCGGGCACGGTGGGGTCGTAATCCACCTCCGTTGCGGGGGTCAGGATGCCGCCGTTGGCCGTGGTGGCGGCAATGCTGCGGGCATCCATCAGGGCCACGCCTGCCAGCTGGCCGCTGCCGGGCTTGGAGCCCTCGCGGCTGGGGAAGTTGCGGGTGGTGTGGCGGATGGACAGCGCCCCGTTGGCGGGCACATCCCCCGCGCCGAAGCAGGGGCCGCAGAAGGCCGTGCGGATGGTGGCACCGCTGGCCATCAGGTCGGTGAGCACGCCGGTGCGGTTCAGCTCCATCATAATGGGCTGGCTGCCGGGGTAAACGCTGAGGGCGTAGTCCCCGCAGCCGCCGGTATGGCCCTTGAGGATGGAAGCGGCCTCGTAGATGCTGTCGAACAGGCCGCCCGCGCAGCCCGCGATGACTCCCTGATCCACCCGGAGCCTGCCATTTTCGATCTTGCTGCACAGATCCAGCTTCACGTCAGAACGGCCCACCAACTGCTGGACGTTCTCCTCGCATTCGTGGAGGATGTCCTTGAGGTTGGCGTTCAGCTCCTCGATGGGAAAGGCGTTGGAGGGGTGCATGGGCAGGGCGATCATGGGCCGGATCTTGGAAAGGTCCACGCTCACCACGCCGTCGTAATAGGCCAGCTCTGCCGGGTGCAAAGGCTTGTAGTCCCCTGCCCTGCCATGGACCGTGAGGAACTGCCGGGTCTTTTCATCGGTCTCCCAAATGGAGGAAAGGCAGGTGGTCTCAGTGGTCATGGCATCAATGGCGTTGCGGGTGTCCTGCCGCAGGGAGGCAATGCCGGGGCCCACGAACTCCATGACCTTGTTTTTGACATAGCCGCTCTTGAACAGCTCGCCCACCAGTGCAATGGCCACATCGTGGGGGCCGCAGCCTGCGGGCAGAGCGCCGGTCAGATAGACGGCCACCACGCCGGGGCGGGCCACATCGTAGGTGCGGCCCAGCAGCTGCTTTGCCAGCTCGCCGCCGCCCTCGCCGATGGCCATGGTGCCCAGCGCGCCGTAGCGGGTGTGGGAATCGGAGCCAAGGATCATTTTGCCGCAGCCCGCAAAGCGCTCGCGCATGTACTGGTGGATGACCGCCATGTGGGGCGGCACAAAGATGCCGCCGTACTTTTTGGCAGCGGACAGGCCGAAGCGGTGGTCATCCTCGTTGATGGTGCCGCCCACGGCGCACAGGCTGTTGTGGCAGTTGGTCAGCACATAGGGGATGGGGAACTTCTCCAGCCCCGAGGCGCGGGCCGTCTGGATGATGCCCACAAAGGTGATGTCGTGGCTTGCCATGGCATCAAACTTGATCCGGAGATCCCGGTCGCTGCCGCTGGTGTTGTGGGCGGTGAGGATGCCGTAGGCCATGGTGCCCTTGTAGGCCTGGCCGGCCTGCTCCGCAGTCACGCCCGCGGCTGCCAGTGCCGCAGGAGCCTGCGCATCGGCGGGCACCCACTGCCCCCGCAGGTAGTATGCACCCGAGGTGCTGCATTTGATCGATTCCAACATAATACTTCCCCCTCGCTTTTGCAAAAAAGGGGCTGTTGCCAGCCCCTCTGAATTAGTCAAACAGCATATCGTGGATGGCGCTGACCGCCTTGTCAGCGTCGTCACGGTCAATGATGCAGGAGATCTTGATCTCACTGGTGGAGATCATCTTGATGTTGATGTTGTTGTTGGAGAGTGCCTCGAACATCTTGGAGGCAACGCCGCTGTGGCTCTGCATACCGGCACCCACGATGGAGACCTTTGCGCAGGTCTCGTCGCAGGTGGCATCCTTGAACTTGCCGCTCTCCTTGAGCACGCGCATGGCGGTCTCAGCCTCGCCCTCGGCGCAGGTGAAGGAGATATCCTTCTTGCCGTCGCGGCCGGTGGACTGCAGGATGATATCCACGTTGATGTTCTTCTGGGCCAGCAGGCCAAAGATCTTGAAGCTGGTGCCCGGCTCATCGGGAACGTTCAGGATCGTGATAACGGCAACATCGGTGTCCTTTGCAACACCCTTGATCAGCATACCTTCCATGTCTTTTGTAACCTCCTTGACCACCGTACCGGGCACGGGATTCAGGCTGGACAGCACTTCCAGCTCCACATTATACTTCTTTGCCAGCTCCACGCTGCGGTTGTTCAGCACCTGCGCACCCAGAGAGGCCAGCTCCAGCATCTCGTCAAAGGTGATCTCTTCCAGCTTGCGGGTGTTGCGCACCTTGCGGGGGTCTGCGGTGTAAACGCCTTCCACATCGGTGTAGATCTGGCAGCGGTCTGCGTGCAGGGCCGCTGCAATGGCCACGGCGCTGGTATCAGAGCCGCCGCGGCCCAGGGTGGTGATATCATCCAGCTTGTTCAGGCCCTGGAAGCCTGCCACGACCACCACGCGGTTGCGCTCCAGCTCGGAGGAAATGCGCTCGGTCTCCATGCGGGTGATGCGTGCCTTGGTGTAGGCACGGTCGGTGCGGAAGCCCGCCTGCCAGCCTGTCAGGCTGGTGGCGTGGCAGCCCAGCTCGTTCAGAGCCATGGCCAGCAGCGCGATGCTGATCTCCTCACCGGCGGCCAGCAGCATATCCATCTCACGGGCCGAAGGGTTGTGGGTGATCTCAGCAGCCTTTGCGATCAGGTCGTCGGTGGTGTCGCCCTGTGCGGACACCACCACCACCACGTCATTGCCCGCCTTGTGGGTGTTGGCCACGATGCGGGCCACGTTGAAGATACGGTTCCGGTCCTTCACCGAAGAACCGCCGAACTTCTGTACGATCAACGCCATAGTTTGTCACTCTCCTCTAGTTTCTCCCAATTTATATCATTCCACAGTTGCGCCGGTATTATCTGCATCCAGCTCTAACAGTGTAAATGCTTCACATCCGTCCAGGCCTTCCAGCGTTTCCAGCCCGGCACGCAGCCCGGCATAAAAGCGCTCAGCCTCCGCGCGCTCGGCCACCGCCATCACGGTGGAACCGGCACCCGATACATACACGGCCTTTGCCCCGCACTGCTTTGCCAGCCCGAACACCTCCCGGGAACCGGGCATCAGGGGCATCCGGTAGGGCTGGTGGAGCTTATCCTCGGTGGCAATGCCCAGCAGGTCATGCCGGCCCTCACAGAAGGCGGCAGGCACCAGCGCGGCCCGGGAAAGGTTATACACGGCATCCTTGTGGGCCACCTGCTTGGGCAGGGCCGCGCGGGCGGCCTCCGTCAGCAGCTTGTAGTCCGGCACGATGGCCGCAAAGCAGAGGCTCTGGTCCACATCCCGTTTGACGGAGTAGACCACGCCGTCCTCAAAGACGCTGCTGGTCAGGCCGCCCAGCAGGGCCGGGGCCACGTTGTCTGGGTGGCCCTCAATGGCCGTGGCAAGGGTGAGCAGCTCCTGGGTGTTGAGCACATCGCCCAGCATCCGGTTCGCGCCCAGCAGGCCCGCGATGATGCAGGCCGAGGAGGAACCCAGGCCCCGGGCCATGGGGATGGGGTTGGTCTGCACGATCTTCAGGGGCGGGATCTTCTTGCCCACCTTGTCGAACAGGCCCTTGGCCGAGCGGTACACCAGATTGCTCTCGCCGCGGGGGATGCGGGTGCCGTCCGCCGCCGAGATGTCCAGCCTGTCACTCTCCTCAAAGGTCACGGTGTTGTACAGGGTCACGGCCAGACCCAGCGCGTCGAAGCCGGAGCCTACGTTGGCGCTGGTGGCCGGAACAGAAACTTTGATCTTCATCGTCCGTCCCCTTTTCTCATGCATCCTCGGGCAGCTTTTTCAGCACCAGCTTCACGCTGCCGCCCACGGTCTCCACCTTGCGGGCTGCCTCGGCCATGGCCTTTGCGTCGGCCTGCTCCACCAGATAGGAGCAGCCGTCAAAGTGCTCATCCACCACACGGCCCTTACCGTAGATGGCTTCCACCACGGCGGGAGCAACGCCCGCTGCACGCACATAATATGCGGCGGGAGCCGGGTCGGTGAGCATCCCCTCCACCGGCTCCGCAGGCTGCCAGAACAGGCTGTCGTGGACCTTGGAGCCGTTCTTGAGGGCATCCACCACATCGGCCACCACGGCGCTGGCGGTGGGCAGCTTGCCCGCGCCCTTGCCGTAGAACACCACGTCGCCCAGCATATCGCCCTTGACCAGCACGGCGTTGAACACATCGTCCACACCAGCCAGCTGGTGGCTCCTGGGCACCAGACAGGGCTCCACACCGGCGGCCACACTGCCGTCGTCGCCCCGCTTCATCCACGCAATGAGCTTGATGACGCAGTTCAGCCGCTCCGCCGCAGCCACATCGGCCACGGTGATGTCCCGGATGCCCCGGGTGGGGATGTTCTGGGGGTAGATCTGGTGGCCGCAGACCAGCGAGGACAGGATGGCGATCTTGCGGCAGGCATCCCGGCCGTCCACATCGTCGCCGGGGTCTTTGGTCTCGGCGTAGCCCAGCTCCTGCGCGATCTTCAGGGCCTCGTCAAAGCCCAGGTTCTCCCGCACCATCTTGGTCAGCATGAAGTTGGTGGTACCGTTCACGATGCCCTCCACCTCGGTGATGACGTTGGCAGCCAGGCACTGATGCATGGGGGTGATGATGGGGGTGCCGCCGCCCACGGAGGCCTCGAACAGGAAGGCACAGTTGTGGGCCTTGGCCAGCGCCAGCAGCTCCGCGCCGTAGGTGGCCACCATCTCCTTGTTGGAGGTGCACACGCTGCGGCCGCTCTCGAGGCAGGCCTTGACATAGGGGTATGCAAAGCGGGTGCCGCCGATGGTCTCCACCACCACCCGGATCTCCGGGTCTTCCAGAATGGTATCGAAGTTCTTGATGAAGAGGTTTGCCGCCGGATGGGCGGAGAAATCCTTGGGGTCAAGGATGTACTTGACCTCCACCGGCTCACCGGCCCGGCGGGAAACACCGGCGGCGTTGCGGCACAGCACCTCGTACACGCCGCTGCCCACCGTGCCAAAGCCTAAAATCGCGATCTTTGCCATAGTTCAACCCTCGTTCCTATTTCCTCACTGTTCTGGTGCCCTTACAGGTTATACCCGCAGTGCACGCCCACCACCATGCGCTGGCGGCTCAGCCGCTCCGTCAGCTCCTCAGGGGTCATCTGCATGGTATCGGTACGGATGGTAACGGCAACCAACGCAGCGCCGTTTTCCGGCGTGGACTGGTTGATGGTAACAATGCTTGCCCCGGCGGCGCTGATGCCCGCCAGCAGGCTTTGCAGCGCGCCTGTTTCATCCCGGAGCGTTGCCATTACGGTCACGACCTCGCGGCCATTTTCGGAATCAAAGATGCAGTCCTTATATTTATAAAAAGCACTGCGGGAAAGGTCCACGCTGCGGGTGGCAGCCGAGATGCTGCGCACTTCCCCGCTTGCCAGAAGCTCCTTGGCCTTGACCACTTTCAGGAAGACCTCAGGCAGGACCTCCGCGTCCACCAGATAAAAACGGCGTTCCAACTTGTTCACCTCACAAACACAAGTGTTCTTACAGGGAATATAATAGCATCCGGCCCCCTGCATTGCAAGAGACCGGATGTTTTTTTGTCAGATTATCCAGTTTTGGAGCGTGAAGTGGCAAGCTGTCGCAACGGAATTGAAAAAGTGTGACTTTTAACAGAGGCTGGCCTTGTACCCTCTCCGTCATCCCTGCGGGATGCCACCTCTCCCAAAGGGAGAGGCTTTGGCAAAGAGGATGAGCTTTACGCCATGCCAAGGGCTCTCCCTTCGGGAGAGCTGTCGAGCGCAGCGAGACTGAGAGGGCCGTCTGGAAGGGCACGCCGGTTCAATCCGTATCCAGCCCGGTGGTATCCTGACCCACAACGGGGGCGGTGTCCGCGCTCTGGGCTGCGGCCACGCCGCTGCTGTGGGAGTAGTTGCAGGTATCGGGCAGGTCATCGGCACGGTAGTAGCCGGTGGCGCGGCTGGGGCAGTTGGCCCCGGCCAGCAGGCCGCTCTGGGTGCAGTAGGCGCGCTCCACCACGCCGTCGCTGGTGGGGAATGCCTTATAGGGCAGGTTTGCCTGCACCTGCTCCATATAAGCCTTCCACGCCATGACACAGGTGCGGGTCTTGGCCTGCTGCTTGCCCAGGGTGTTGGTCATATCGTAAGGCGCGTCGTAGCCCCACCAGACAGCGGTAACGTAGTAGGGCGTGCCGCCCACGAACCACAGATCCTTTTCGTCGCTGGCGGTACCGGTCTTACCAAAGGACTCCATGCCGTTGGAGTTGGGGTAGCGGCCGCTGGCGGTGCCCACATTGGAGTAGAGCACGTTCTTGAGCAGACGGTTCATAATATAGGCTGTCTGCGGGGTCAGGGCCTGATAGCTGGTGGCGTTGTTTTCCAGGTAGATGTTGCCGTCCCGGTCCAGCACACGGGTGTACAGGTGCGGGGTGGTGTACTCGCCGTCATAGAAGATCTGGAAGGCAGCGGCCAGCGCCGTGGGGGTCACGCCGTGGGTCTGGCTGCCCATGACCATCTGGGCAAGGCCCACGTCGTTGGCGGGATCCAGGGTGGTCAGCTGCAGGGTGTTGTAGACAAAGTTGAAGATGTTGCTTGCGCCCACCAGGTCGCCCACCCGGATGGCGATGGTGTTCAGGGAGCGGGCCAGACCATTCCACAGGGGCAGGTCGCTGCCGTCGCCATAATTGCCGCCGTAGTTGCGGGGCCAGCTGCGCCATGCGTTGGGGTAGGCCTTGAGCTGACTGTCGGAAAGGCCCATCAGGCCGTTTTTGCGGCAGTAGTCCTCATCCCGGATGACCATGTCCTGCTTCTGGTACAGGGGCGAGTTGTTGAGCATGGTGGACCAGTTCACCAGCCCGTACTCCACGCCCAGCGCGTACGCGCCGATGGGCTTGATGGTGGAGCCGGTCTGCCGGGTCACACTGTAAGCACGGTTCAGGGAAAGGCTCTTGGTCTTTTCGCCCAGACCGCCCACCATGGCCAGCACATTGCCGTCATAGTCCAGCGTGACCATGGCCGCCTGGGTGCGGACATTGCGGTAGTAGTACACGGTGCCGTCGTCGCCGGTGCGGGTCTTGGGGGTGCCATCGGCGTTCATCACCTGCACGTCATCGTCCGAGATGCTGGTCACCTCTTCCTCATGCCAGCCGGCCGGGAAGTAAGCGTCACCCTCGTTGCGCATCAGGTTCTCCATGGCCGTCTGCATCTTGGGGTTGACGGTGGCCTCGATGGTATAGCCGCCGGTGTAGAGCATGGACTGGGCCGTGGATTCGTCCACGCCCTCCTTGTCCATAATGTCGCGGACCACCTCGGTGAAGAGGGCATCGGTGAAGTAGCTGGTCACGGAGGAGGTCTTCTTGTTGGTGTCCTCCTCGGCCAGCACAAGGGGCTGGGCCGCGCCGTTGCGGTAATCCTCCTCCGAGATGATGCCCTGCTGCCACATATTATACATGATGAAGTTGCGGCGGTGGATCAGGTTCTCGGGGTTGGTGTAGGGGTTGTAGTTGGTGGGGTTCTTGGTGATGGACGCGATGGTGGCGCACTCCCAGAGGGTGAGCTGGCTCACGTCCTTGTTGAAATACTCGTTGGCCGCTGTCTGAACGCCCTGAATGGTGCCGGTGAAGCTGATGGTGTTCAGGTAGGCCTCCAGAATGGTCTCCTTGGAGTAAGCGCGGCTCAGGCAGAGGGCGCGGTAGATCTCGCGCAGCTTGCGCAGCGCACCCTCCACGCCGCTGGCGCTCTTGTCGCTGGTCAGGTTCTTGATGAGCTGCTGCTCCAGCGTGGAAGCGCCCTGCTTGGAGCTGTAAATGGGCAGCAGATACTCGTTGACCATGGCACCGATGGTGCGCTTGAAGTTCACGCCCGGCTCGTTGTAGAAATCCTTGTCCTCGGTGCAGATGAACGCATACTGCAGGTTGGTGGGGATCTGTTCCAGGTCTGCCCAGACCCGGTGGCTGTTGGAGGAGCGCAGGGTGGCATACTCCACCTGCGCGCCGGTGTCGGGGTCGGTGGCCACCACGGTGCTGGACTGGCTCAGCTCGATGTTGTCCAGGTCCAGCAGGTTGCCATCGTTGGCCGTGGCCTGCACGGCGTAGTACACCGCCGCCACTGCCGCCAGGCTGCACACCATGATGCCCAGGCAGATGAGGGTAGCCAGCGTGCGGCCCAGCGCCCTGAGGATGGGGTGTTTCGCCTTTTCCCGGGGCTCCTTTGGCTCCCTGGGGGCACGCCCGCGCTTGGGCGGCTCTTCCCTGCGGCTGTTGCTCACATTCACTTTACGTCCCCCCGTGGGCTGCACGTCCGTGCGTGCAGCGCCCCGGTGGATCTTTCTCGATTCGTTTGAGATAAGGATCGCCTCCTGACCTGCTTAATCGGTTATTCCTGACAAGTTCATCCTCTCTGCCATCCTCACCCTCTCAGTCTCGCTTCGCTCGACAGCTCCCCCAAAGGGAGAGCTTCTGACGAAATCGGAAACTTTGCCGGGTGCTGCCAAGGCCTCTCCCTTTGGGAGAGGTGGCAATGCGCCAGCATTGACGGAGAGGGCGAGCCCGCTGTCGGGGCTGAACCCTATTTCTAATCAGATACTGCTAGTATAGCACACTTCCCCCCGTAAAGTACAGCATTCCGGTGTGAAAATTGTGCGCTTCTGTCTCAGGGGCGGCATTTTTGCGCATACTACCGCTGGAAAGACCCGCTGGAAAGGAGTGATTTTCTCCATGCGGAAAGTAGTTCTCTGCCTGTTTTACGCCCTGTGCGCCTTTGCCATCGCCTTCAGCCTGTTCTGGATGGCCCTGCCCCGGCTGGCGCTTCCCTCCCCTGCACCGGGAGCGGACAGCGCCGCCGAAACGCCGGTGCCCTCCGGGCCGAGCCTTGCGGCCCAGACTCTGCCCGACACCGGCCAGCCCACCCAATACCTGCTCCGGGACGAGGGCGGCATGGTGGCTGTCTACACCTGCGGGCCGGATGGCACCCCCACCCGCCTTGCCCGGCAGACGGATATTTACGTCAACCTCCTGCCGGAAAATGACGCACTGCGTGTCAAGCAGGGCATGACAGTGACGGGAGATGTCGCCCTGCAGAAGGTGCTGGAGGACCTGGGCGGGTGAACTTTGCGAAATGCCAAAGGCCCCCCTACTAGCGGGGGCTGTCGCCGCAGGCGACTGGGGGGTTCAGCCGCAAACAGCAAACAAACCCCCTGTGCCATGGTCTGGCACAGGGGGTTTGTTTTGCGGTTCTGTTTCAGCCGGAGTGCAATTTTACTCCACGCTGATCATATAATAGTATACGGGCTGACCGCCGCGGATGTGGCTGACCTCAACGTGGTTGGGGCACTTTGCCTTGACGATCTCGGTCAGCTTCTCGGCCTCCTCGTCGGAGACATCGCAGCCGGAGATGATGGTGACAAAGCTGGAGTCCTTCTTGCACATGCTGCGGGCCAGGCGGTAGGTGGCCTTGGTCAGGTCGGTGGAGGTGGCAACGATCTTGCCGTTCTCCAGCGCCATGATCTCGCCCTTCCGGATCCGCTTGCCGTCAAACTCGCTGTCGCGGGCGGCGTAGGTGATGAGGCCGGTGCTGACCTTGTCGGCGGCGGCCATCATGTTGATGGTGTTGGTCTCAGCGTTGGCGGAGGGGTCAAAGTTGAGCAGCGCGGTGATGCCCATGGGCACGGTGCGGGTGGGCAGAACGATCACCTGACGGTCGGCCAGCTTCTGGGCCTGCTCCGCTGCCATGATGATGTTCTTGTTGTTGGGCAGCACGAACACGGTCTTGGCGGGCACGCTCTGGATGGCGGCAAGGATGTCCTCGGTGGCGGGGTTCATGGTCTGGCCGCCGGAGACGACAGCGTCCGCAGCCAGGTCAGTGAACACGGCCTTCAGGCCCTCACCGGCGGCAACGGCCACAAAGCCGTAGTCACGGCTGGGGTCCACTGCGGCGTAAACGAACTCGCTGGCCTGTGCGGGGGCCTTTTCAGCGGAGGCCTGCTTTTCCAGGCTCTTGCCCTGCTTCTGGCGGGCCAGGAACTGCTCGTGCATGTTCTCGATCTTGAAGTTGGTCAGGTAGCCGTACTTGATGGCCTCGCTCAGGATCTTGCCGGGGTCGGCGGTGTGGACATGCAGGTTGATCACGTCATCGTCCTCAATGCACACCACGCTGTCGCCGTTGGACTCGGCAAAGGCGCGCATCTTGGCGGCGCTGGCACCCTCGTACTTGTTGATGAGGAACTGGGTGCAGTAGCCGTTCTTGATGTCCTCCACCTTCATCAGGTCGTCGGTGAACACGCCCTTGCCTGCGTTCTCGGTGGAGAGCTTGGCCTTGTTGGGGGCACCCTCGCCGCCGGCCACCATGGGCTCGCCGTGGAACACCTTGCCCATGCCCTCAAAGATGATCATGATGCCCTGGCCGCCTGCGTCCACAACGCCGGCCTTTTTCAGCACGGGCAGCAGGTTGGGGGTATCCTCCAGCGCCTTCTGGCCTGCGGTCATCACCACGTCCCACAGGGCGGGGATCTCCTGGGCACCGCAGGCGGCAGCTTCCTCGCTGGCCACCCGGGCAACGGTCAGGATGGTGCCCTCGGTGGGCTTCATCACGGCCTTGTAGGCACCCTCCACGCCCTTTTTCAGGGCGGCGATGATGTCGGCAGTGTCGGCTTCCTTCTTGCCTTCCAGCGCCTTGGAGAAGCCGCGGAACAGCAGGCTGGTGATCACGCCGGAGTTGCCGCGGGCACCGCGCAGCATGGCGGAGGCAGCGGTCTTGGCGGCCTCACCCACGGTGCAGTTGTCGTCCAGTGCGTTCAGCTCTGCCACGGAGGCACCCACCGTCATGCCCATGTTGGTGCCGGTGTCGCCATCGGGCACGGGGAAAACGTTCAGCTCGTCCACGCGGGAGCGCTGGTTGTTGATGTTGTTCGCGCCGGAGATGATCGCGTCGCGCAGGATCTTACCAGAAATCATTGTCCTTACTCCTTAATAAAAAGTTCCATCAGGCGATCACGTCGTCCACCGACACGATCACACGGGCAACCTTCAGGCCGGTGGCCTGCTCCACTTCGTCCTTGACGCGGTGCGAGATGCTGCGCGCGGCGGTGGAGATGTTGAGCCCGTAGCTGACGGCAATGTGCAGCTCGATCACGAGACGGCCCTCTTCCTGTGTGACACGAACGCCCTTTTCAGAGTAATCGCTGCCGCGCACCACGCTCTTGACCACGTCGGTCAGGTCGCGGGGGGTCATTGCGGCCACGCCGTAGCATTGTTTGGTTGCTTCGCCTACCAGCGTAGAGAAGTACTCGGCGGAAAAGCTGACATCTCCCAGCGGGAAACGGGAAGTGATCATAGTCGCTCTGCTCCTTTATTTGAAATCTTGTTGGGGTGGCCCGGCTTGCCGCGGCAAACCCGCCGCATACCGGGAAAGGAATCGGTATCCTTATTATACAACTTCCCACGCCCTGTGTACAGCACAATTTCCAAAGGGCGGGCAATGTGAGCCGATTCGTGTTCCTATTATACCACAAAACCCTGCCCTGTGCACGGTTTTCCTGCATGTTTTGCAAAAAGGCCGGGCGCGACTGTGAATAAATTCTAAAAAGTATGATTTTTGACTTTATCCGCCTGTGGAAAAGTGCTAAAATCAAAGCAGAGGAACGGGAGCTGCGCCCTTACGGCAGAACCACTGTTTACGATAGGATAACGATTGGAGAGCTGTTTGATGAACATTTTGTTTTTCCTTTCCCCCAAGCAGGACCTGATGTATGTCTACGATGACTTCACCCTGCGGCAGACGCTGGAAAAATGGGAGAACAACCGCTACGCATCCATTCCGGTGCTCAACCGCAAGGGCGAGTATGTGGGCACCCTGACCGAGGGGGATATCCTCTGGGGGCTGAAACAGCAGCACGGGCTGGACATTGAAGCCGCCGAGGATGTGCCCATCTCGAGCTTTGCCCACAAGCGGGATTACAAGGCCGTGACCGTCACCACCAGCATGGACCAGCTGATCGAAGCGGCCATGAACCAGAACTTTGTGCCCGTGGTGGACGACCGGGGCATCTTTATCGGCATCGTGCGGCGGCAGGCCATCATCCGCTACTGCTACGACAAGGCCCGCACCGAGGCCCGGAAGGCCCAGAGCGCCCCGGATGCCTGCCCCAAGGGCAGCCTTGCGGCGGGAGGGTAACGCCCTCACCCTCTCAGTCAAAGCCTGACGGCTTTGCCAGCTCCCCCAAAGGGGGAGCCAAGACATCACAGAGGGCAGCTGCTCCTCTGTACAACCCCCCAGTCGCCTGCGGCGACAGCCCCCGCTAGTAGGGGGGCCCTTGGCATGGCGCAAAGCCTATCCTCTTTGCCAAGGCCGCCCCTATTAGGGGCGGTGGCATTGCGAAGCAATGACGGTGGGGTTAAGCCGTAAGCAGCTGCTGAAGTCAAACCCCAACGAACCCCCTTCGGTACACACCATACCGGAGGGGGTTCTCGTTATACTCATTATTTTCGTCAAAACCGGCCAAATCGGCATAAGGCAGCATTCCTGATTGACGAAAAAGCCGGAAAGGCCGAAAATTAAGTCTTAACAGTTATTTGTTCGGAACAGCAGGTGTTGGTATTGTCCAGCCGTTCCTGTTTGAAGCAATGCCGCATTCCTCCATTTTCACGTCGGTTGCGCCAATACTTCACCGCATCCCTTTCCCACAGCATCGGCTCAAGCTCAGTGATGCGCTTGGCCAATGCCTGCGAGGTAGGTGCCAGCTCGGTATGGGCGTACCGCTGGCCCATTTCCATCAGGTTCTTGGAGTAGCCGCTCCACGTTCCATCCCCCTGCTGCAGGAGCACCCGCAGGGTCTTGACGATGGGCTCTGCCTCATACTCGGCCACCCGGCGCTGAGCGGCCAGCTGGGCCGCCGTGCCCTGCATGACCCAGCGGCAGCGGGCCTTATCGAAGCGGATGACCCGCTCGCACTGCTCGATGTCGCGGCCGGTGAGCAGAAAGCCTGCTTCATCGTCCATCCGGCTCTGCTTGTCCAGTACGATGGTGAAATCCGCCGCGCCCAGGATGCCGGTGGAGCCGTTGATGTTGTCGAAGCTGTCCTCGGGGTTCTTGCTCTTGCGGGTGTGGTGCACCAGCAGCACGCAGATGCCCCGGCTGTCGGCAAAGGCCTTCAGCCTGCCCATGTAGTCGTAGTCGGCATCGTAGGCATTTTCAAAGGGCTTTGCCTTGGGTTTGATCTTGGATAAGGTATCGATGCAGACCAGGTGGATGTCCGGGTTGGCATCCAGATACTCCCCCAGCATTTCCAGCAGGCCCTCGCCCAGCCGCTGGGCCTGAAACATGACGTGCATGTTGGCGGGGGCGGGCCTTCCCTCCAGCAAGCGGCGCAGGCGGGTCTGCATCCGGCTCTTGCCGTCCTCCAGGGCGAGGTAGAGGGTGCCGTGCTGCCGGGTGGGGAACCCCAGAAACGGCTCCCCCTGTGCCACGGCAAGGCAGAGATCCAGCACCATCCAGCTCTTGCCCAGCTTGGGCTTTGCCACCAGCACCCCCATGCCCATGGGCAGCAGGCCCTCCACCACATGGCGGATGGGCGGCAGCACCATCTCAGACAGCTCCCGGGCCGACCACGCCTGCACCCCGGCAGGCTTTGCGGTCTCCGGCTCCGGGGCAGCCTGCTGCGGGGCGGCCTCCGGGTCGGTCAGGCTGTTGATGTAATCGGCATAGTCCTCGCCGATGCGGGCCGCGAACGCCTCCTTTCCGATCTGCTCGTACTCGTCGGCCACACGGTCCTGCCAGCGCCGGAGCTTGAGCTCCAGCCCGTTCCAGAGCCGCAGTTCCCTGGCCCGCTCCTGCACCAGATGATACCGCTGGTTCTGGTCCGCAGGCAGGCCCCGGAAGGTAAACCAGAAGGTCAGCCGGGAAAAGAGCTTTTCCTCGGTGTCGGCCTTGTCCAGCCACCGCAGGAAATCGTTCTCGTCCGCCGGGCTGAACTGCTTTGCCTCCCGCCAGTTCCCCACTGCTTCCTTCATTTCGTTCATGGAAACACCTCTTTCTTTCGCATTACACAGCGTTGTTTTGTTACCCAAAGTGTAACACCTTTTGGTTGTATCGTCAACGAGTATGTTCCGGCGATTTTTCGCGCGAAAAATGCGAAAAAAGAGGGAGAAAATTTGCCTTTTTCCTTCCTGCATGATAAAATAGAAGCAGAAAGGGGCTGTGCCGATGCTGCTGCAATATTTCGTTACAGAAAACAAGACCGGAGCCTGCATCCCGGTGGAGATCACGCCTGCCACACAGTCAGATCTTCTGGTGACAAAAAACGGCTGGCAATCCGATTGGACCAGTGACTTTATCCGTGACTCCCAACTGGAAAAACGGGTCGCCAAAGCGGCAAGCGGTGAGATCATTGCGCTGGGGGCTTACCGGGAGGATCAAAACGGCATTTCTATTTTTATCGTGAACATGGAAGCTCACCCGCAGAGCAACCCGACGCTGACAGATCAGCGTAAATACACCGGTATCGGTCGTATGATGATCGCCTATGGCATCCAGTTATCCATTGACAGCGGCCACGGCGGTGTTGTGACCTTTGCCGCTAAGACAGATGAACTGTACGAACACTATATCCAGGATTTCCATGCGGTGCCGATCTTCCAGCCGCTGCCGGGCGGCCCCAAACTCTTGATGCTGGCTGATGAAGGCGCGCAGGAGATCTTCAGCACCTATTTGTCCTGAGAACAGGAGGAGTTATTATGGCAAATCACGAAATCGAACTGCAGGTTGCACCCATGTCGGATGAAACGATGGATTATCTTGATACCCTGTTTTCCGTCTGCAAGCGTTTCAACACCGATTATTATCATGCAACACAAAAAGAGCGTGATTTTATTGATGCCGTTGCCAGCCATGAGTACCAGCTGAAAAAGGCGCGCGAAAAGGGCCAGCAGCGTGCAAGCGTTCCGCCCTTCCTCGGCATCGTGCGAAGCGAGCGGAGCGATCACATGCCCGCCTGATGATTTGAAAACCTCTGCAAAGGGTTTCCACCGATGCAGAGGTTTTTTCATGCCCACTTCTGAAAGTCCCCCTTATCGTACCCTGCATCTGGTATACTCCTCTTGTCGAACAAAACAGGAGCGGCCCGGAGGCGGGCTGCAGGAACAGGAGGGAACACCATGAGTGAGTACGAGATCCGATCTGTAGGCGGCCATGTGGAGGTTTATACCCGGGGCGGGGTGTTCCTCTTCTCGGCGGACACGGTGCGGGAGGCCATGGAGGAGCTGGACGAGGCCGCATGACATATTCCCGGCAGTTCCCGGAAACATGTCAGGAGCGCGCGGGGAAAGTTCAAATGTAAAATACCTGTAAAATATAAGAAAAGAACAGTTGACAAAAGGACAAAACGGCGCGGAAATGCAGTAAAAATGCAAAAAACATGTAAAATAACGCTTGTTGTCCGGGGGAGTTCAATGCTATAATAAAAAGGACGGCGTTCAGGGCAGGAAGCCCCGGGCGGCCGTCCTTGGTTTGTTTTAAGAGCAAAAGGAAGTTTTTAGGAGTATCGAGATGGATATCACACACATCACCTCATTGTTGGGCGGTATTGCGCTGTTCCTCTATGGTATGTCGATCATGGGTGCCGGCCTGGAAAAGCTGGCGGGCGGCAAGATGCAGGGCGTGCTGCAAAAGCTGACCTCCTCCACCATCAAGGGTGTCATTTTCGGCACCCTCATCACCGGCGTGATCCAGTCCTCCGCAGGCACAGTCGTCATCTGTGTCGGCCTTGTCAACTCTGGCATTATGACCCTGACGCAGTCGGTGGGTGTCATCATGGGTGCAAACATTGGTACCACGGTCACCGGTCAGCTCATCCGCATGGCGGACATCTCGGGTGACAGCCTTCTGCTGACCCTCATCCAGCCCAAGACCTTTGCGCCGGTGGTGGCATTTGTCGGCTGCATTTTTTATGTGTTCCTGCGCAACGCCAAAAAGAAGAACATCGGCCAGATCATGCTGGGCTTCGGCATCCTGTTCACGGGCATGAGCC
>ERZ773239.804-NODE-804-length-28792-cov-5.807600_pt1 | contig 28792 bp, 26 predicted proteins | sample MGYA00580521_ERZ773239 | MGnify/ENA primary metagenome ERZ773239 (study PRJEB29015, sample SAMEA2737801) | human gut metagenome | biome: human gut; feature: human-associated habitat; material: faeces | place: China | collected 2012 ... | reverse complement strand
TGGCGACTGCCGCGATAACTTGAGAAACTCGCGAAGCGTGTTTCTCATAGTTTATCAGAAGGATAGTAAGCAGTTATATCAGCCTGAACTCTGTATACGCCTGAATAAACCTTACCAACGATTCCGATCAGAAGTATCGGAGCAGACTTGAATGAAAATGGGTGATGAGTATGAACAATTTTATTATGAAGGGTGATATCTGTTACAGTGAGACTTCTGATACATTGAGGTTCTATGAAGATGCGTATCTGATCTGTGAGAACGGCAGATCAATGGGCGTATTTACACAGATTCCGGAGAATTATCAGCATTTTGAAGTGCTGGATTACACAGGGCATATGATTGTTCCGGGATTGTCCGATCTGCATGTGCATGCACCGCAGTATGCTTACAGAGGTCTCGGAATGGACATGGAACTGCTGGAATGGTTGGAAACCTATGCATTTCCGGAAGAATCCGGCTATAAAGAACCGGCCTACGCGGATAAGGCATACAGCATGTTTGTGCAGGATTTGAAGTATAGTCCGACGACACGTTTTTGTGCATTTGCGACGATCCATACATCGGCTACATTGAAATTGATGGCCCTCCTGGAGACCTCCGGTTTAAAGGGCTATGTGGGCAAGGTCAATATGGACAGAAACAGCCCGGATTATTATTGTGAGGAAAGTGCAGAAGCCTCATTGGAAGCAACCAGAGAATGGCTTATGCAGTCGGAACAATTTCATAATGTCCGTCCGATCATTACACCGCGTTTTACACCGAGCTGTACCGATGCACTGATGACGGGACTTGGGGCGATCGCTTCTGGGAACCATCTGGCGGTCCAGTCCCATTTATCCGAGAATCTCAGTGAAATTGACTGGGTGAAGGAACTGTGCCCTGATTCAGAGAACTATATGGGTACCTACATAAATGCCGGCTTGGCAGCGCCCGGCAGAAAATCCATCATGGCACATTGTGTGTACTCTGATGAACGGGAGATACAGATGATGAAGGACAATGACACCTACGCGATCCATTGTCCGCAGTGCAATATGAACATTGCATCCGGCATTGCCCCTGTGAGAAAGTGGCTGGATATAGGCGTGCATATGGGACTTGGATCAGACGTAGCCGGAGGTGCCACACTCTCCATCTTCAGAACCATGATGGAGGCCAGACAGGTATCCAAGCTCGTATGGAGACTGCTGGATCAGAACCTGAAGCCGCTGACCCTGGAAGAAATCTTCTGGATGGGAACAAAAGCCGGCGGCAGTTTCTTCGGCAAAGTCGGCAGCTTCGAACCGGGATACGAACTTGACGCCCTTGTCCTCGATGAGAGCCGCATGCCGCACCCGCAGGCCCTCACCCTCAGACAGCGGTTAGAGCGATATATCTGTTTGTCAGAGAACGTAGATCTACTACATAAATATATCTCTGGAAATAAGATTTTTTAAACAAAAACAGTTAAACAAACCAGCTTTTAGATGCGGCAGGTGCAAAATTTATATTATATTAGGAAGAGCCCAGCCCGTTAGCAGATCCATACGCAGGTGCTTCCAACATGGCCGGTACTTAGGCATTGTTTTGTAATGCTTAATGTACCGCTGCCAATGTTGGGCAACGCGAGTGTGCCTGCGTATGGATCTGCTAACGGGCTGGGCTTTCAAAAACTGGAAAAATTTTGCACGTCGCATCAAAAGCGGAAGGAGGAGCGTTATGGGGATTGGAAAAAGCATTCAGCGTGTGGATGCCCGTGCCAAGGTAACGGGCCAGGCGAAATATACACAGGATCTGATGACACAGCCGATGATGGTGGCGAAGGTGGTACACAGTACCATTGCCAATGGTGTTGTGACTGGATTTGATTTGGATGAGGCATTAAAAGTACCGGGGGTTGTAAAGATTGTTACCTGTTTTGATGTGCCGGAGATTGATTTTTGTACGCCGGGGCATCCCTGGTCTGTGGAGGCGGCGCACCAGGATGTTCAGGACAGGCGCCTTTTGAATCAGCGGGTGCGTTATTATGGGGATGATGTGGCAGCTGTCATTGCAGAAGATGAGATTGCAGCTGTTAAGGCAGCACGGCTTGTGAAAGTACATTATGAAGAATACCCGGCACTGGTGGATGTGGCAGATGCCATGGCGGAGGGAGCCGTGGCCATGCATGACAATGTGCCGGATAATATTTTGAAACATACATCTTTCGCCCTGGGTGATGAAAGCTTTGATGACGCTGTGAAAGAAAAGGGACTTATTCTGGTGGATCAGACGTATGATACCCAGCGTGTACAGCACTGTCATATTGAACTGCCGGTTTCCTTTGCCTATCAGGACGGCAACGGCAAGATTACCGTAACCACATCTACACAGATTCCGCATATTGTCCGTCGTGTCATCGGTCAGGCCCTTGGTATTCCATGGGGACAGGTCAGAGTGATCAAGCCCTATATCGGCGGCGGCTTCGGCAATAAACAGGATGTACTTTATGAACCGCTGAATGCTTTCTTAAGTCTGCAGGTGGGCGGTCGTCCGGTGAAACTGGAACTGACCAGAGAAGAAACATTTGCGGATACAAGAGTGCGTCATGCGATCCGTTTTCATATGCAGGGAGCTGTAAGACCGGATGGTACACTGGTGGCCAGAAGAGCAGAAGCTTTTTCTAATCAGGGCGGTTATGCTTCCCATGGCCATGCGATTGTCGCCAATGCCTCCAATATGATCAAGCAGCTTTATCGGGATGAAAAGGCCCTTGAATCGGAGAGCTACACGGTTTACACCAGTACAGTGGCCGGCGGCGCCATGCGTGGTTACGGTATTCCACAGGGAGATTTTGCAGCAGAGTGTCTGATGGATGATCTGGCGGCAGCCATTCATATGGATCCATTAGCCTTTCGTTTGAAAAACTGCATGGAAGAGGGATATAAGGATCCACATAACGGCATTACATTTTACAGTTATGGCCTGAAGAAATGTATTGAAGCGGGCAAAGAGGCTGTGCATTGGGATGAAAAGCGAGCCGCTTATGCCTCCCAGACAGGCAGCAGACGCCGCGGTATCGGTATGGCGATTTTCTGTTACAAAACCGGCGTTTATCCGATTTCTCTTGAAACTGCCACATGCCGTATGGTATTGAATCAGGACGGTTCCATTCAGTTGATGATGGGCGCCACAGAGATCGGACAGGGAGCGGATACCGTCTTTACACAGATGGCGGCAGAGGTACTTGGAGTAACAGAGGACAAAGTGTATATTGTTTCCACCCAGGACACAGATGTCACACCTTTTGATACCGGGGCTTATGCTTCCAGACAGACTTATGTCAGCGGCAAGGCTGTGAAGAAAACAGCGGAGATGATGAAGGATAAGATTCTTGAATATGCAGCCTGGAAACTGAAGATGGATCAGCAGACACTGGATATCCGCAATAATATGATCGTGACAGCAGAGGGCGAAGAACTGCTGACAATGGAGGCACTGGCGACAGAGGCATTGTACAGTCTGGAACGTTCTGTCCATATCACTGCTGAGGCCACCAGCCACTGCAAAGAGAATACATTTGCCAGCGGTGCCTGTTTTGCGGAAGTGGAAGTAGATATGCCGTTAGGCAAAGTCAATGTACTGAAGATTATCAATGTCCATGACAGCGGTATTCTGATGAATCCTAAACTGGCTGAGGCCCAGGTACATGGCGGTATGAGCATGGGCCTTGGTTATGGACTCAGTGAAGAATTAATGTATGATGCAAAGGGCAAACCACTGAACAACAATCTTCTGGATTACAAGCTGCCGACGGCCATGGATACACCGGAGCTGAATGTTGAGTTTATAGAACTGCAGGATCCGACGGGACCTTTCGGCAACAAAGCCCTGGGAGAACCGCCGGCTATTCCGGTGGCACCGGCTATCCGAAACGCAGTTTTGCAGGCAACAGGCATTGGCTTTAACCAGCTTCCGATGGAGCCTCAGAGACTGGTGGCAGCATTCAAAGAAAAAGGACTGATATAGGCGGGGGGATGACATTATGTATGATATTGGATCATTTTATGAGGCAGCCAGTGTAGAGGAGGCCATCAGGAAATTGCAGGAATGGCCGGATGCAGAGATTATTTCTGGCGGCAGTGATGTTTTGATCAAGATCAGAGAAGGCAAATTAGCAGGCCGATCCCTTGTCAGCATTCACAATATTACAGCGTTAAAAGGGGTGACAATGGAAGAAGACGGAACCATCGTGATCGGTCCGGGAACGAGTTTTTCTCATATCACGGCGCATCCGCTGGTGCAGCAGCATATTCCGATGCTTGGATATGCCGTTGATCAGGTGGGCGGCCCGCAGATCCGCAATATCGGCACCATTGGAGGCAATGTCTGCAACGGTGTCACCAGTGCGGACAGTGCGTCATCTCTGTTTGCCTATAATGCGATTCTGGAATTGACGGGCCCGGAGGGCATCAGACAGGTGCCGATTCAGGAATTTTATACAGGTCCGGGTAAAACCGTACGCTGCCATGAGGAAGTGATGACGGCTATCCGTATCAGACGCAGGGATTATGAAGGGTACACCGGATGCTACATCAAATACGGCAAGCGAAATGCCATGGAGATCGCGACCCTGGGGTGCGCCTGTCTGGTGAAGCTGTCATTGGACAAGAAGGTTGTTGAAGACATGCGGATCGCTTACGGCGTGGCGGCACCGACGCCTGTCAGATGTCCGGAGACAGAAAAAGCAGTTTCAGGGAAGGCTGTTTCAAAGGCATTGCTCCTTCAGACCGGCAAAGGTGTTTTAAATGAAGTGAATCCGAGAACCTCATGGCGTGCCTCGAAGGAATTTCGTCTGCAGCTGGTGGAGGAACTGGCTAAACGTGCCATGGCGCAGGCCATAAGAAATGGGGGAGGTGAAGTCGATGCTTAAGATTATCCATATGAATGTGAATGGCAAAGCGGTGGAGCTGGCCATTGATGACAGAGAATCTTTGCTTGACACTTTGCGTAATCATCTGGGACTGACCAGTGTGAAGAAAGGCTGTGAAGTGGGAGAGTGTGGTGCCTGTACTGTACTGGTGGATGGAGAAGCCATCGACTCATGCATCTATCTGACTATGTGGGCTGAAGGCAAACACATTCTTACAGTGGAGGGACTGCAGTCACCCACAGGAGAACTCTCGGAGATCCAGCAGGCTTTCGTGGATGAGGCAGCGGTCCAGTGCGGTTTTTGTACACCGGGCATTATTATGTCTGCGGTGGAGATCATCGGAACAGGACGCAAATATACCCGGGACGAACTCCGAAAGCTCATCTCCGGGCATCTTTGCCGCTGTACCGGCTATGAGAATATATTGAACGCTCTGGAAAAAGTGGTGGGCTATTAACAATTATCTATGCGAGAATCTCATTGAAAGCCTGGGTGGCCTCTGTCATCTGTTCCTGTGTCAGGGAGGAATAGTTGACTACCAGTATATGCTGCATGGCTTTCTCCGGGTGATAGTAATATTTGGATAGTGGCATAATGCGGATGCCTTTGGCTGCTGCCCGCTGACAGATAATCTCATCCGTGAGTTCAGTGTCAATCTTCATCAGAAAATGCAGACCGGCGTCCTCACCTTTGATGGTGACATGGTTAGAAAGAGGACTGCTTTTGATGCACTGCAGCAGCATATCCCGCTTGTCATGATAGTGAATACGCAGACGGTTGATGTGTTTTTCAAAGTGTCCTTTGTTGATAAAGGCAGCCAGTGTATACTGTTCAAAATTGGATACCGTGCAGGAATAGAACTGCAGCTTGGCATAATAGGCCTTCACCAGATGTTTCGGCAGCACCATATAGCTGATACGGACGGTGGAGGCCAGTGTTTTTGTAAAGGTATTGATATAGATCACCTTCTCAAGAACATCGATACTCTGAAGGGTTGGGATCGGCTGGCCAGTCAGACGAAACTCGCTGTCATAATCATCCTCGATAATATAGCGGGAAGGCGCTTTTGAAGCCCATCCAAGGAGTTCGTATCGTCTTCCGATAGGCATGGTGATACCCGTTGGAAACTGATGGGAAGGGGAAATATGAATGACATCGATATTTTTCTCCTCCAGTTCTGAAATCCGGATGCCGCTGTCATCCATGGCAATATAATCACAGTCCACATTGTGACTGTTGTATATTTTGGCGATTTTGTGATAACCCGGATCCTCAATGGCGTATTTCTTGTCAAAGCCCAGTAGCTGAATGAGAATACCGTATAAATATTCCGTTCCGGCTCCGATGATAATCTGCTCCGGGGAGACGTGCAGACCGTGAAAATCCTTCAAATGTCTGGCAATGGCTTCTCGAAGCTCCAGTATACCGCCGCAGGGAGGATTGATCATCAGCTTCTGCTGACTGTCACTGAGCAGTTCTCGGATGAGCCTTGACCAGATAGAAAAGGGAAAATATTCTGAATCTGTCTGGTTGCTTGTAAAGTCTACAGCAAAATGAAGGCTTTCTTCCATATCAGCTTTTTGAATCATGGATGGGCTGTCGATGGATGAGGAAGAACCGTTGTCTTCCTCAAAGGGATGCATCTGTTCCACAGGAAGGATCGTATGGATATCGGAAACAAAATAGCCCTTTTTGGGGATAGAATAAATATAGCCTTCGGCGATTAACTGGGCATAGGCATTCTCAACAGTGATGGTGCTTATGCCCAGATTTTTGGCAAAATTTCGTTTGGACGGCAGCTTCTCTCCCATAGAGAGATTTCCGCATAATATATCATTTCGTATGCATTTATATAAATGTTCATATAAAGAATCTGACCCTGTTCCGGCAAAAGAATAGGTAAGCATCTGGCATGTGACCTCCAATCTGGCCATCTTAAATAATATCAAAATGGCTATTTATTTATGTTCAGATTTCATTATAATGGAAAAAAACTCAGATGTAAACAAAGGAGAACGAAAATCATGGCAGAAAACAGATATGAATTAAATAAACAGCTGGCACAGATGTTAAAAGGCGGTGTGATCATGGATGTAACAACGCCGGAACAGGCAAAGATCGCAGAGGCAGCAGGTGCCTGCGCCGTTATGGCTTTGGAGAAAATTCCGGCAGATATCCGTGCAGCAGGCGGTGTAGCCAGAATGAGCGATCCGAAGATGATCAAAGAGATCCAGCAGGCGGTTTCTATTCCTGTAATGGCCAAATGCAGAATCGGACATTTTGTGGAGGCTCAGATTCTGGAAGCCATCGAGATCGACTATATTGATGAGAGCGAAGTGCTGTCCCCTGCCGATGATGTTTATCATATTGACAAGACGAAATTTAAAGTGCCGTTTGTGTGCGGCGCCAGAGATCTTGGCGAAGCCCTCAGAAGAATCAACGAGGGTGCTTCCATGATCCGTACAAAGGGTGAACCGGGAACCGGTGATGTGGTTCAGGCTGTCCGTCATATGCGCATGATGAACAGTGAAATTGCCAAAATCAAGGGCATGAGAGAAGATGAGCTTTTTGAAGCTGCCAAGGAATTAAGAGTGCCTTACCAGCTTGTTCAGTATGTGCATGAAAATGGCAAGCTGCCGGTTGTCAACTTTGCGGCAGGCGGTGTGGCAACACCGGCGGATGCAGCACTGATGATGCAGCTGGGTGCTGAGGGCGTCTTTGTCGGATCCGGTATTTTTAAATCCGGCAACCCTGAGAAACGTGCCAATGCCATTGTCAAGGCAGTGACCAATTACACAGATGCCGCTATGATCGCAGAATTATCCGAAGACCTTGGTGAAGCCATGGTGGGTATTAATGAAGATGAAATTGCCTTTTTAATGGCTGAAAGAGGTAAATAAACCTGTGAGAATAGGCTGATAAGCCTGAGAGAATTAGGATAAATCGAGAAAATCAAAATGTACAATGTACATGAGGAAGAAGGAGTGTCAATGACAATCGCAGTACTGGCAGTACAGGGAGCATTTGCAGAGCATGAGAAGAAGCTGGATGAACTGGGTATCTCATGGTTTGAACTGAGAAAAAAAGAAGATTTAGACAGACATTACGACGGACTGATCCTGCCGGGCGGCGAGAGTACGGTGCAGGGTAAATTGCTAAAAGAGCTGGGAATGTTTGACAGACTGAAAGGGCAGATTGAAAAGGGCCTGCCGGTGTTTACAACCTGTGCCGGACTGATTCTTCTGGCTGCGGAGCTTGGCAATGATGACAGAAGATGGTTTCGGACTCTTCCGGTAACGGTGAAGAGAAATGCCTATGGCCGTCAGCTGGGCAGCTTTCACACAGATATGGAATTTGAAGAAATCGGTGAGATACCGATGACCTTTATTCGGGCACCGTATATCGAAACGGCATCACCGGAAGTCAAGGTCATGGCAAAGGTGGATGAACGGATTGTGGGCGTGAGGTACAAACAGCAGCTGGCTATCTCTTTTCATCCGGAACTGGATAACGATAACCGGCTGCATCAGTACTTTGCTCAGATGGTATCTTCATCTCTCAATAAAGAGAAATAGCGGTCCAGATAGATTTTGTGGGCAACAGTGATGATCATATTGCGGAGCATGGTTTTCTCATTAGAGAAAGTGCCATGCTCTTTTTTGACGTTATGAGCTGCACCGGTTTTTGCATTTGCCTGATCTAATTCAAACACATGATGAAGGATCAGCTCGAATTCCGAACAGAAATAATTATAGGCGGTTGCATTGTCATAGGTCTGGCGCTGAATCTCAAACATCATATGGATATTGTCAAGAGACAGCACAGATTTGGCAATTGCAATAAAGATCAGGGAAGCAATCTGATCCCGTCCGTATTGTTTTTTGACGGGATTGTTGATAATCTTCTTCTTGACATAGTTACTAATCATAGAGCCGGTAATGCTGATATCTTCCAGAGGGCTTAAGTAACTGTCGATATATTTGGCGGTCTGTTCAAGGTAAAGGCCGACATCGGGAATTTCCTGATAGCGGGGGAGGTGAAAATCCCGGGTTGGATCAGCCATTTTGGATTGGATATGTTCGTTCATAAAATACCTCTCTTTCTTATATAGGTTATTTTATCATACTCGGGTTGCGATTCGCAAAATTATTTGATTTCTGATTTGCAAAAAGGTAGTCGATTTTGCTTTATCGTGATAAAATGGGAACAGTATTTGATGACAAAATGATTATGATTAATGCAGAGAGGGAGGAGACTTATGAGAAAAATGCTGTTAATCACACAGTCTGAGATATCTTCCGGTATGGATTTTATTGAAAAAGGACTGACCGAATTTGAGATTGGGAAAAAGCAGTGTTTGAAAACAATGCTTGTTGCAGAGGAATCACTGCAGAAACTGATTATGAATGCAGAGAATGAGGATGATAAGATTTGCGTTGTTCTGAACAAAAGAATGGGCAGTGTCTATGTCAGCATGACATTGCGGGGACGGGCATTTGAGCTGATCCAGGGCGATACGGTAGAAGATGTATTGCATATTGAGCAGGATGACCAGCAGACCGGATTTGAAAAAGAAGAAGAGATGATCCGGAATATTTTGTTGCGGGCCAATAAAGAACAATTGCGGTATAAGAACAAAAAGGGCATGAACATGGTGGAGATTACCGTTCGGAAGAATCCGCATGCAATGGTTATGCGGACCATGTTTGCTCTGGTGGCTGCCGTTGTGATCGGTCTGGCTATGAAAGCGGTTGTCCCGGATGGTGTCAGTACGGCAATCAATGATACATTGCTGATATCTATCAGTACCATGTTTTTAAATGCTTTGAAAATGGTTGTGGGACCGGTGGTTTTCTTTTCTATTGTTTCCTGTATTTCCCAATTTGGAGATTTAAAGGAAGTGGGCCGGATCGGCGGCAAGATTATGAGTTTTTATGTGTTGACAACGATATTGGCTATTATATCGGCGACGGTAGTTTCTTATCTGCTTCATCCGGGCAACCCGGAACTGGCTTCTAAACTGGCAGCAGATGGTTCAACAGTTGTTTCTTCTGACGTCAGTATTTCCATCAAGGATACCATTGTTGGCATTGTGCCAGGCAACTTTGTCAAACCATTTCTGGAATCGAATATGATGCAGCTGATTTTCATGGCAATTTTAATCGGTATTGCAGTGGGCAAAATCGGTGAATATTCCCAACTGTTAAAAGATATATTTGAGGCTTGTAATTCACTGTTCCTGAAGATTACCGTTATTTTAGTCCGGTTTATTCCGATTGCCACATTCTGTTCCATTTTATCCGTGATCCTGAAGACAGGACCGGATGTGCTGCTTTCCATGCTTGCTATGCTGGGAACATTTGCAGTTGGTATTCTGGTAATGATGTGTATCTATTGTCTGTTGATAATCCTGATCGGAGGAATGAATCCAATTCCGTTTTTCAAAAAATACAGTCCGACCATGCTTCAGGTATTCGGTATGGCTTCCAGCAATGCGGCAATCATTGTGAATATGGACGCCTGTGAACATAAGCTTGGTATTCCGAAGAAAATCTATTCTTTGTCGATTCCGTTGGGAGCGACGGTGAATATGGATGGTACCTGTGTGTATCTTGTAATTTTCGGGCTGGCACTGGCAAGAGTTTTCGGTGTTGAGATCAGCGGGGGAATGCTGCTTTCCATGTTTTTCTCCGTGCTTGTGCTTTCTGTGGGGGCACCGGGGGTACCCGGCGCCGGGCTGGTGTGTCTGTCTGTATTGCTGACGCAGTTGAATGTACCAATTGCCGGGATTGGTCTGGTGATGGGCCTGGATTCGCTGCTTGGCATGATGCGTGCCATGAGCAATAGTCTTGGAGATGTGGCCGCATCACTTATTGTAGCAAAATCAGAGAAAATACTTGATTACGAAAAATATATGAAGCTATAAAAGTCGTATTGACAATTCACTGTTTCATAGGATAAATGCACAATTCATTACAGGTTGCTTTTAATGCCTGATACGGAAATTCTGGTGAACCTGTTGGTGAATTGGGCTTTTTTGCCATATCGGTTTTTGAAAAACTCTTGACAAGGTAATGAAAGTGATATAATATAATAACACAAGGTTTTGAAAAACTTATTATGTCATAATAAAAACTTTATTTTGCAAGGAGGGAGTTTTATGCAGACTCAGGCAATGACGAACAAAATATATACAGCGGACAGAGACAGAGACTTTCACTTCAGGGTCAAAGACCCGGGAAGCGCAGCGACACATTTTATCGGTTTTGTGGCAGCTGTTTTGATGACGCCGGTGCTGTTAGTACATGCAGCAGGCAGTGGTGCGGATCTTATGACGATGATCGGTATGAGTGTTTTTATGATCAGCATGATTCTTCTTTATGGCGCAAGTACATCCTATCATTCATTCGATATTTCAGAAAAGGCGAATTTGCGTTTGAAGAGACTGGATCATATGATGATTTTTGTATTGATTGCAGGTTCTTATACACCAGTCTGTCTGACAGTATTGCGTCACGGGGTAGGGATGCGGCTGTTGGCAATCGTATGGGGATTGGCTATTGTGGGGATGATTTTTAAGCTGCTGTGGGTGACTTGTCCGAAATGGGTATCATCCGTGATCTATATCGGCATGGGTTGGGTGTGTATTCTGGCTATGCCGCAGCTTCTTGCGGGATTATCATTTGGAGCGTTCATGTGGCTTCTGGCCGGCGGTTTATTCTATACAGTGGGCGGCGTGATCTATGCGATGAAGTTTCCTGTATTCCATAACCGCTTCCGGTACTTTGGATGTCATGAATTGTTTCATGTCTTTGTTATGGCAGGCAGTTTGTGCCATTTCGTTGTCATGTATGCTTATTTATGCAGCTAAAGACAGCTGTATTCCGGAAAGAATCCATAATACGGAGGCTTAATTATATGAAGGTTTTAAATATCGGTTCTATGAATCTGGACCATGTCTATAATGTTGACCACATCATTCTGCCCGGGGAAACCCAGGCAACCACAGGGCTGAATCTTTTCCTTGGCGGAAAAGGAATGAATCAGTCCATTGCTCTGGCAAAGGCCGGTGTGGAAGTGTATCATGGCGGTATGATCGGCAAGGACGGCTATGCATTTATTGATGCCTGCAAAGAATACGGCGTTCATTATGATTACATTCGTGAAGCAGAGGGCAATACCGGGCATACCATTATCCAGATTGACAAAAATGCCCAGAACAGTATTCTTCTTTTTGCAGGAACAAATGATATGCTGACGGAAAGCTATGTGGACGAAGTGATTGCCGACTTTGAAGAAGGAGATATTCTTCTGCTTCAGAATGAGGTCAATAGGCTGCCTTATATGGTGGATAAAGCTTATGAAAAAGGTATGCAGATTGCCCTGAATCCATCACCATTCAATGAGAAACTGAATGACGTTGATATGTCAAAAATCAGCTATTTTCTGATGAATGAGGTGGAAGGCGAGCAGATTACAGGCTTTTCGGAACCGGAGAAAATCATTGACAGAGTGGTTGAGCTTTATCCGGAAGCCAAAATCGTCCTGACCCTTGGCAATGACGGTGCCATTTATGCGGATAAAAATGTCAGATACCATCAGCCGATTTTCAAAGTGCAGGCGGTAGATACCACGGCAGCCGGGGACACATTTACAGGTTATTTCCTGGCAGGCATCATCGAGGGCATGGAGATTCCTGAGATTCTGAAGATGAGTGCAAAGGCATCCTCCATTGCGGTTACGCGACAGGGAGCAGTGCCGTCCATTCCATATAGAGAAGAAGTTTTAGCATCTCTTAAAGAGGATTAAAATAAGCGGTGTACAGTACTGTAACTGTACACCGCTTATTTTATGTAATAGGAGCGTGCCAAGCAAAGCTGGGGCACGCTTCTATTACATAAAAAGGCACTAACCGCACCTGTGATGCGCACTCGTGCGAAGATGTAGATTGTCGCAAGGGACCGCACTTGAGGTATGATATAAACATCAAAAAAGATGGAGTCTGTGACATTAGTGTGATAAAATAAAAGAGCTATGGTTTATAATCAGGAAGAGAATTCCCGGAGAAATATACACAATTAACATTATTTTGAGATGGAGCAGAATATGAATGAACAGAAATTGATCCAAAATGTGATAGAACAGATTAAGGAGGCACAGCTGAAGCTGGGGGCGGAGAAAGAAGTGATCAGACTTTATTTTCCCATGGCGTCCATGAATGCCATCCTCGGGACCCATTATACAGATGAGCAGGAGATGTTGACAGCGTTGAGAACAAATACAGTTTTTGATACAACGGTGCTTGGCAGATTGAAGTTTTTTATCCATGAAGGGCGATTTGAGGTGCGTGTGCCTGCGGAAGGTGCGGAGTATGTGGCAGGAGAAATCCCGGACCCGCCGTTTTTGAAAGCGATAGTAGAGCTATTTGCACATCATAACAGCTTAACAATAGAAGAAATTTGTGCCTGCTTTGCGCGGTTTGATAAAGCCTACCATTGTGAAAAGATGGCATCGGGTACGGATTTTGATTATGCGGTTTATTTTGACGATACGGAATATGATGCTTATTATTACTGCATCAAGATGGAAATGGGGCATACAATTTATCATCGGTTTACAAAAGAAGATTATCAGATGCTGATAAATTAACTTGTATAAATACATGTTTATAAGTATAATATAGATATGTAAAGGAGATGGTGAACATGCCAAATATTAAACCAATATCAGATTTAAGAAATTATACAGATGTTTTGAAACAGGTGGATGTTTCAAAGCGGGTATATCTTACGAGAAATGGTCATGGTGAATATGGGATACTCACGATGGAAGAAATTGATGAACTTGACAGGTATCGAGCAGCATATCAGTTAATTACAAAATTAAAGAAGTCAGAGGAACGAGCTAATCTGGAGGGTTGGATTTCATCGGAAGAGGTTGAAAAAGAATTGGAGGTACTTAAGTGAAGAAAGTCTTATATTCTCCGGATGTGATTGAAAAATTACAAGAGATAAAGCAGAATATAAGAGTCAAGTACGGTGTACAAACATCTAATAAAATTATTAAAAATATATTAAGTGCAATTAAAGAAATCAGAACTTATGAAAATAAAGGGGTTTCTGTTGCTAGTATGACAGGAATTCCATGTGAATACAGAATGATATTCACAGAACATAATTATGTATTTTATAAGATAGAAAAAACGGCGATTTTGATTATTGACATTTATAATGAAAAAGAAGATTTTATGTGGAAGTTGTTTGGAATTAAGACAATATCAGATGAAATAGAAGATTATTGGAATGAATAAAAGAGAGGATTACATATGCTTTTAATTAAAAATGGCAGGGTGGTAGACCCTGTAACATGCGTGGATGAAGTGATGGATGTGCTGATTGACGGCACACATATTGAAGAAGTAGGACACAATCTGTCAGCGGCAGATGCAGAGGTGATCGATGCTGCCGGTCTGGTTGTGGCACCGGGACTGGTGGATACCCATGTCCATTTCAGGGATCCGGGACAGACCTACAAAGAGGATATTCTGACCGGGGCTGCAGCAGCGGCTAAAGGCGGTTTTACAACGGTTGTATGTATGGCCAATACAAAGCCGACGGTTGATAATGTGGAAACATTAAAGTATGTTCAGGAAAAAGGCGAAAAGACAGGTATTCATGTGCTTCAGGCAGCAGCCATCAGCAAGGGGCTGAAAGGTCAGGAGATGGTAGATATGGATGCACTGGCGGAAGCCGGGGCAGCAGGTTTTACAGATGATGGGATTCCGATCATGGATGAGAAGCTTTTGCTGGCGGCTATGGAGAAAGCAAGAGATCTGGATATGCCGATCAGTCTGCACGAAGAAGATCCGCTGTTTGTGAAACAGGCCGGTGTGAATCAGGGAAGGATTTCTGAACAGCTGAATTATGGCGGCGCATCCAGAACAGCGGAGGATGTGATGGTGGCCAGAGACTGTATGCTGGCATTGCATACAGGGGCTCCGGTCTGTATTCAGCATATCAGTTCAGCAAATTCTGTGGAGATTGTCCGCATGGCAAAGAAAATGGGGGCGGATGTTCATGCTGAAGCAACACCGCATCATTTTACGCTGACAGAGGATGCGGTGCTGAAATACGGCACATTGGCACGCATGAATCCGCCGGTTCGTACAGAAAACGACAGATTAAAAATTATTGAGGGACTGCAGGATGGTACCATCGATCTGATCGTGACAGATCATGCACCCCACAGTGCAGAAGAAAAGGCGAAACCGCTGGCAGAAGCACCAAGCGGTATTACAGGCCTTGAAACTTCTCTCGGCCTTGGCCTGCTGTCACTGGTTGAACCGGGACATCTGACTTTGATGCAGCTGATGGCCTGCATGAGCAAAAATCCTGCTGAATTTTATCGAATGATTCCGGGCAGTGTGACTCAGGATGCCCCGGCGGATCTGGTGATCTTTGGTGAAAAAGAGCACTGGACAGTGGATCATTTTGCTTCAAAGGCATCTAACAGTCCTTTTAAAGGGTGGGAGCTGCCGGGTAAGATTCACTATACGATCTGCGCCGGAAAGATTGTTTATCAGGATTAATACAACTGATATTCAAATAGGATGAAGGCCACAGCAAGGTAATAATATGAAAAAATTAAGTATAGTGATCGTTTTTGGGCTGATCATCAGTATACTCTGCGGATGCGGTACCGGCAAAGAGAATAAGCAGGAGAGCTTAGGTGATCTGCCGACAGTTACTGTCGGATATGACAATTATTCACCCTTTAGTTTTATGGATGCCAATGGTAATATGACAGGCATTGATGTGGAGCTGGCCAGGGAGGCTTTCTCGCGTATGGGATATGCACCTGAATTTGTTTTTATTAATTGGGAAGATAAGAAGAATCTGCTGGCCAAAGGCAGTATTGATTGCATCTGGAGCAGTTTCACTATGACAGACCGTGAGGATGAATATCATTGGGCGGGACCTTATATGCGGAGTCATCAGGTTGTTGCTGTGAATGAGGACAGCGATATTCAGACGCTGGAAGATCTGGAAGGAAAGGTGATGGCTGTTCAGAGTACAACGAAACCGGAGGACATTATCCGCAGTCATGACGGTACACTGCCGGAATTGAGAAAAGTCATTTCTGTTCAGAAGAGGGATCTGATTTTTATCCTTTTGAGTAAAGGATATGTAGATGCACTGGCGGCTCACGATACATCTGTCGATCAGTTTATGGAAGACTCCGGATTGAAGTTCCGCATTCTGGAGGAACCGCTGCAGACGGTGGATCTTGGTGTTGCCTTCGATAAGGCAGATACACGGGGATTGAATATTCAGCTGACAGATACATTAAAAGAAATGCAGAAGGATGGGACGGTGAAACAGATCATCAGCAAATATCTTTTGAATGCGGACAGCTATCTGGAGGAGGAGTAGGATGGAACGCAGAAGGACGAGATCCTGGAAACGGATAGCCGGGCTGGAAATTGCATTGGGATTGTTGATATTGGCAGTCATATTTGTATTGGCAGTCAATAGGGACATGAAAAGAGCAGAGGGTGAATTGCTGAAAAATGTTGAATATATGAAAGAGCAGTGCAATGACAGTGAGATCCGTGATCTGGCTTCCGAGGCCAAAAGTCTGCTCCGGGTGACAGAGAGTGTCGAACAAATCTGCTGGCGACTGGAAAATGGAGAGGACATTCAAAATAGTGACGGCACAGATGCCAAAGAGCTGGCAAACTGGGCCAAAGACTGTTATATGGATGGTCTCATTTTACTGGATGACCGGGGCAATATACAGAACTCGACAGATACATCAGGTTTTGGGTGCGCTGAAGTTTTGGGTATGGTGGAGCTTGATGCGTTAATGGATACGCTTTCCTTCAGCGAGAAAAGCTATGCGCTACGTGTGACACTGGAGGATGAATCCCATATAGATATGGCTGCTGTAGGACGTAAGGATGGCAAGGGTGTTGTTGTTGGTTATTTTTACACATCATCAGTCTATGCACGTACAATCAACAATTCCATTAGAGCGATTGTCTCCGGTTTTACAATGGAAATGAATGGGACGATTGCCATCAGCAAAGGCAATCAGATCATGATTTCCAATAACAGGGATCTGGAGGGAACCAAGATAGAGGACATCCGTATTCTCAAAAGAATTATGGAGCGCGGAACCGGCAGTAAGATGACGTATGCCAGGAATGACAATAATCTGTTGAGTCATTATTTCGGCCTGATGGATAAAAGCAAGGATTATTATATTTACGCATTTATGGATGAGCACAAAGTATTTTTGACGACCCTTCCGAACGTCTTGTATGCACTGGTTGTTTATATAATGGCAGTGGCTGTTGTTGATATGCTGCTGTGGAGAATAGATAAAATCTATCAGCAAAAAGAGGCAATGGCACAGAGAGAGTACACGGCAGCATTGGAGGAGAAGAATAAACAGCTTCAGGAGGCTGTAGTACAGGCGAGAAAAGCTAATGCAGCCAAAAGCAATTTTTTATCCAGGATGAGTCATGATATGCGTACTCCCCTTAATGGTATTGTCGGTCTGCTGAAAATAGATGAGGATCATTTTGAAGATCAGGAGCTGGTGAAAGAAAATCACAAAAAGATGCAGATATCCGCAGATCATCTTTTGTCTCTGATCAACGATGTGCTTCAGATGAGCAAAATTGAAGACGGAACAGTTTCTCTGACCCATGAATGCATTGACCTGAATAAACTTTTTGAAGAAATTGTCACGATTATTAGGGGTAAAGCACTGGAAGCGGGTATTTCCTGGGAATCTGAAAAGGAAAAGTCAGCTGTTTCGTATCCATATGTATATGGTAGTCCCCTTCATCTGAGACAGATTTTTCTCAATATTTATGGCAATTGTATTAAATATAATCGCCCGGGAGGAAAAGTATCCACAAGGGTTGAGACATTAGAAGAACATGATGGCATCTGTACCTATCGCTGGACAATTTCCGATACTGGTGTGGGGATGAGCCGGGAGTTTTTGGAACATATCTATGAACCTTTCGTTCAGGAAAAGAATGATGCCCGCAGCGTTTATCATGGAATAGGACTTGGCATGTCTATTGTCAAAGAACTGATCGACCAGATGGGCGGCAGTATTTCTATTGAAAGTGAACCCGGCAAAGGATCGACCTTCATAGTGGCGATTCCCTTTGAAATTGCACCGGCACCGACACAGCATCCTGATGAAAATGCAGGGAAAACAGGAGATATTAGCGGACTGCATTTGATGATGGCTGAGGATAATGAACTGAATGCTCAGATTGCGGAAACCCTGCTTGAGGATCAGGGAGCAGAAGTAACAGTTGTCTATAACGGAAAACAAGCGGCAGATCTGTTTGAGACCAATCCGGCAGGAACTTTTGATGCTATTCTTATGGACATTATGATGCCGGTGATGGATGGATTAACTGCGGCAAGGACAATCCGGGCTTTGGATCGTCCGGATGCCAAAACAATTCCGATCATTGCCATGACAGCCAATGCTTTTAAGGAAGATGAAGAAAAGTGTCTGGAAGCAGGAATGAATGTACATTTGATAAAACCCCTTGATATTGAGAAAGTGAAACAAACAATAGAAGGACAGGTTCGGGTTCATCAGTAAAACAAAACCCATCACTTTGGGCGAATCCAAAAGGCCGGATTAAAATCGGACTTTTTGGAGAGACCTCAAAGTGATGGGTTTTGGCACATTCTTTTTATGTCTCAATGATGATACAGTTTGTATATTTAGCTTTTACTTCAGGCTGCCAGCGGATTTCTTTGCATAAGCCGGCAAGAACCTTGTAGGCCAGTTCGTTTTTTGTGTCCTTTGGGTTGAAAGGATCACCCCCGTAACGAAGCACCATTCGCGTCTGGGCGGACTTTTCTGAATATTCCACGGTCATGGAAATATCACACTCTGACAGTGTCGGCATCAGGATCTGTACACATAATTCTTCGAAAACGCTACTGATGCGATAAGCAGTTTTGACGGAGACCTGGTTCTTGTAGCAATACTCTTCAATCTGACTCTGAGTTCCGATAAAGTCGAAGGATTCGGAGTTTACATGAATATGAAGGACTTTCAGTCCGTTTACAAAAGCGCGGGTCCGTTCTTTTACAGGATGGTCAAAAATCTGTTCAGGCGTGCCTTCTTCATAGATAATCCCCTGATCCATATAAAAGACTTTGTTGGAGATTTCCTTTGCAAAACGCATCTCATGAGTGACGATCATCATGGCTTTAACAGATTGGGAGAGCTGCCGGATGACGGTTTGGACTTCTCCAACCATGGTCGGATCCAGTGCGGAAGTCGGTTCATCAAAGAGAATGGCTTCAGGATCCATGGCCAATGTTCTGGCAATGGCGACACGCTGCTTCTGACCGCCTGACAGTTCAGAAGGATAACGCAGTGCCTGCCGGCCAAGTCCTACAGAATGTAGCAGGGACATTCCTTTGTCAAAGGCTTCCTGGCGGGTTCTCTTCTTCAGATCGGTCTGGGGCATCATAATATTTTCAATGACGGTCAAATGTTCAAATAAGTTAAAAGATTGAAAAACCATGCCGACTTTCTGACGAATAAGATCAATATCGCAATTTTTATCTGTAACATCTGTTCCGTCAATCAGAATATGCCCGGAGGTCGGTGTTTCCAGCATATTGATGCATCGCAGCAATGTTGATTTTCCTGTGCCGGATGGTCCGATGACGCTGATGATATCGCCATCCCGAATAACGGTATTCACATCTTTGAGAGGTGTGGAAGCTGGATATTCTTTGCGTAAGTGCTGAATCTCAATCATAACTGGTCGCCTCCTTTCAGTCCGGTGAGGATTTTGCTTCGGTCTCTGTTCTTTGGATCCATGGTAAACTGCAGGCGTCCGATGATAAAGGTAAGGATCCATGACAGAATAAAGTAGATAATAGCCGTAGCAATGAGTGGGAAAAATGGTTCAAAGGTATTGCCGCGGATGATATCCGTGATTTTGGTCAGATCTTTGACGGCAATATACCCGACAATAGCTGTCTCTTTGATATGCCCTACAACGGTGCTCTTATAGGTTGGAAGAAAATGAAGGGTTGCCTGGGGCAGTACAATTTTGAAAAAGGCCTGCCTGTCAGTGTAGCCCAGGGCTCGGGCACCTTCAACCTGTCCGCTGTTTACAGCCTTGACACCGGATTCAAGCATTCCGAACATGGCGCAGCCGAAAGTGAGCGTAAAGCAAAGAATGGCAACCCACAGTCCCGCAATATGTACTCTGGCAAGTATAATATAGTAGAAAACCATCAGCAGTACCACCATCGGCGTCCCCTGAATAACACGCATAACAGCCCGGGATATGATGTTGGAGATCCGACCGCCTTTGCGGCACAGAAGGTATACACCAAAACCGAGGAACGTACCGAAAAGAATGGAAAGGGCAGTAATGAGCAGTGTCTGTCCAATGCCGCTGATGTACATTTTCCAGCGGTTTTCCTGAATAAAGGTTTTGATGAAGCTGTTTGTGGCTGACTGGAGGAAAGATGTTGTGTTGGCAGTACTGTCTTTGTCCAGTACCACAAGTACAAGATCTTCATCACAGATTTTGTCACTGAATCGGACACTTTGTGCACGCTCTTCGGAATATTCGAAGGCAGCAGCAGCAATATCATATTTGCATGCGGTAATTGCCGGGGTCATTGCGGTGTAATCCAGTGTATCCACCTGCAGATCATAGCCGTATTCAGTGCAGAAATGTGTAATGATATCTACTTCCGAACCAACAGGTTCTCCGTCTTTAAGATAATCCAGGGTGGGTTCCGATGCACTGATGGCGAGATGAATGGTTCCTTTTTCGCCGGTCAGACCTGAACGGTCAATCACTTTCAGGCTTTCATCCGTCCCCCGCCATTTATCATTGATGGCAGCAATTTCACCGGATTCACGGGCTTTGGCAAGATACGCATTCAAATCTGCTGCAATTTGCTCCCCTCGTTCATCGGGACGTAAAATGAAATGTTCAGCATAGCTGCCCACCTTTTGCGGCAGTGGTTTAAGCTGCGGCATGCTTGTTTTCAGACTGGCGTAATGGCCGTAGGTGACGCTGAATGCATCGGTTTTTCCCTGGGAGGTGCTGGCGGCCATATCAGCGATGGTGTTGTAGTAGACATATTCAGCATCCGGAAGAAGTTCTCTTGTCTTCTTCTCGCTGATGGAGGCGTCCCATACACCGATTTTGCCATGGGCAAGCTGGGAAATGTCCGTAATGGTTCCTGAAGCATTGTTTTCAGATGTTTTGGAATTGCTGCGGGATTGACATCCTGCTATTGACATAACTAAAATTAAGATAAAAAAGATCGTTAATAGAAAACGGAAGCTTTGCTTTGATTCCAAAAAATCACTCCTTCCCCTTAAAAGCTGAAGTGCAAAAATGATGTGCAGTCTGTTTAAAAGCAGATACATCGTCAATTTGGCACAGTATATAAAAAGTATAGCATGTTTACCGATAAGAAGAAAGAAGAGTTTTGTTAATTACTTCAGATTAGAAATGGCTTGCAGATTTTTTGTAAGAGTTTCTTAATTTGACATTCATTTTGTGCCATGTTACAGTTATTGTACAATAGATTAGGAATGTGCAGGAATTCGGATAAGAATGATGCCCGAAGGCAAATCCGAATTCCGCACTAGGACGCATTATTGGGGCTTGGAAAATATAGATCCAAAGTGACAGGTACGGAAAGAATGAAAAAAATAAGAGTGATATTATTAGCAGCGGTTTGGATAACTGTAATGGCTGTAATGGGGTGTCAGAAAGACGATAGCCATTCGGAACAAAGTGCGAAAGCAATACTTGAAAGCTTCCTGAGCTGCAGTGTGCAGGATGTTCAGGAATATCAGAATACCTATTCAGGACTTACGGCGGAAGCGGTGGGAGATCAGACCGGTGAATCCGGAATTGCTTCTGTTGGTGGCCTGGAACAGTATTTCAAGGACAAATATGGGGAAATCATGACAGATGAATGCATCGAAAGTATGATTGACAACCGAACAATTATTCAATGCATGCAACTGGCAGAAAAGTACAATTCAGATATTGTATCAAAAGACATCTGGCTCACCAAAAAGGCAGGTGCAGCAGACACGTACACATATGAGGCAACAGTGGCACCCACTTCCAATAAGGAAAATGAGACATTTATCACGGGAGCGATTACGCTGACGGATGGAAAGGCATCCTATCTGACGATAGAGGTGAAAGGTGTGAATTGATGAAAAAACGTATGCTAAGTGTGTTGATCGTGTTATGTGGTGCCATTGTGGTCGTATTACTTTTTGCACAAAATCATATATCGGGGAAACGTATTGCAGACATAATCGAAGAGGGAGATATTGATCGGATTTTAGTTGAAAAGTGGCAGGTTGTGGACAGCGAATTAGTTCTAACGGATTCTAATGAGTATGCTTATAATGGCAATGAGTTAGTCCACGATATCAGTCAATTGAAATTAAAAAATATCCATACAAAGCCGGTATACAATATGCAAGAGAGTAATGAACGTTGTATTATCCAATTCTTAAAGGATGATAATGTTTGCGGGACAATCGAAATTCATGGAGATGGATTCTTTATGTTTGACTGGAATTATCGAGATAAAGAATCTGTTCATTATAGATGCATGATTGAAAATGGATCGGAATTTCTGGAGAAGTGGTTATAGAGAAAATCAAATAATGTAAGGATATTATTAAGCAGCGGCTATCTAATCGTTTGTGGTAGATAGCCGCTTGATGTATTTGATTTTTTATTTTATTTCGATAACTTCGTAGGCAGGAATTGCATTTTGAACATCAATGTAGGATTTCACGTATAAAACTACATATATAATAAAAGCCAAAATAACTAGAAAAAGAATGACAGCTGCAATTCTTTTAATTGTTTTTGAATAATTTAATTTTTCTTCAAGTATTTTTGAATCAATATTATACAATTCCATATCATTGAGGGAAGTGTAATCGCTAAAATGTGTTTTTAAATCTTCCATAGTAGCAGTGGGATTATCTTCAATGAATTCGTTGATACTTGTTTGAAGCATTTCAATTATTGAGGCTGTTTCTGATTTGGAATGAGTTAATAAAAGTTGTTTTTTGATATCTTTGAGATAATGACGAATATCTTTTGGACGGATATTAATTGTCTGATTCATTATTGGCATCCTCCGTTGATGATAATATTTTATTTACTGTATTCATATAGAGTCGGCAGGCTCTTTTTAGATCTTCATAGTATTCTTTTCCGGATTCTTCGAGATGATAGTAGACACGAACACGCTGCTGGTCAGTAATTATACGTGTCATACTAATCATATTCTGATTCAGGAGTCTGTTTAAGATAGGGTAAAAGGTCGTTTCATTATAATTGCATAAGCCGTTGCTTTGATGTTTCATTTCTGCTGTCAACTGGTATCCGTACATATCATGTTGTGAGAGAAGACTCAACAATAAAACTTCGGTGGTTGACCTTTTTAGCTTGGTAATCATTGCTTCTTCGTTTTTATTCATAAATTGGAATTCCTTTCTATGTGTTATTATAGCATATATTTGTTTTAAATCTATATATTGTGAAAAATAATATAAACATTGACAATATAATTACGGAATGATATGATAAATGTACAAATAAAGTTGATTTTGAAGAATGAGATTTGCGAGGAAATGTGTTATGGGGAAAAAATCTATGTTAATTGTTGTTCTGATTCTTGTCATTTTGGGTGCGGTAATAGGGAAAAACTTTTTCAAACAATCAAGGAAAACTATAGTAGAGACAAATGATTTGGCTTCGGAGTCTGAAATAGAAGTGGAAATATTATATAAAGAAGCTTCGGAAGATAAGAAGGAACAAAAAGAGCTGTCCAGCACTGCAGATGCATATATGTACTATCACAAAACTGCTGATTACAACATAGCAATAGATGTATATAATACTGGCTATCTCAATATAGCGACAAAGGGTTATAAATATACATCATTGCATGAGGATGTCGTCGATTTGTCTGAGAAGGATGATAGCGTATACAGCAATTTACAGTGGGATCAATTAAAAGGAGCTGAGGTGACAGATATATTGAAAAGTTTTGAAAAGTTTTGAAAAGTTTGAAGATGACTATTTAGAGGGTAAAATTGTTTTGGAATAAGGCAAAATAGAATATGTGTCAGGAAATAAGGGTGGAAGTATGCAAAGAACAATGAGGATATTTTCGATAGTATTAATTGTATATTTTCTATGGACTGAAGTGTGGATTAGTCTTTTTATGAGGCGATTATATACTATTTGCCAATAGGGGTATAACAATGTAATTTATAAAATATTTTTGTATTCGCATTCTATTGATACATATCTACGAATAATTCTTGGAGGTGTGATACGATGAAATCTAAGGGAATCATTTTAGTGGCATTGTTATGTATATTTGCGATATCCGGGTGCAGTAAAGAGACAAATACGACGGCAACGAACAGCGAAACAAGCAGTACACAAATCACTGCATCTGAAGAGACATCTGCGAAGAATGAAATGACAATTGTATTAAAGGATAATGAAACAGGTAATCTTCTTGAGAATAAAGTCGTTGAGGATGAAGAGAAGATCACAGCATTTAATCAAATGTGCGGTGGATTGAAGAATCCAACAGATGAGAAGTATTCCGAGGCTTTTTTTGATAGTATAACAAGTAGTGAGTATACATTGAATTTTTCCAGCAGTGATTTTACTGAAACAGCATCTGATAAAGGCGATGCAGTCATCGTAGAGTGCAACGGTCTTTCATATGAACTTGCAGTGGGCGGAGAAGAATGGCAGAAAATAGCTGATTTTTTGGATAGTATTTCCAAATAGGCAGAGTTAAATATTGAATTGATAAGGCTTGAATGGCATGGTTGGCTGTTCAAGCCTTAGTTATTAAGCAGAAAAATATGTTTAAAAATATCAGGAGTATTGCAAATTGCCAGAGACACTGGTGTAGATGTAAGTTAATATAAGAAGGGGTTAAATGTAAGTTGAGAAAATCATGATTATATGGTATGATCGAAAGAGAAATACAACAGAAAAAGTTCTGAAAAATAGAACATTCCACAAAAGATGAAGAAAGAAATAATTATAAAGGAGTGTTTTTACGTGAGTTTATTGGAACTTTCAAGATATGCAAGAAAAAAAGGAAAGAAACTGGCAGATTTATCTCAAGATGAGGTTAATCAGTTTTTGATTTGAGGTGAAAGAATAAGTAGGAAATAATAAAGTGCGGTTAGAATAACATCTTATAAAAGTTTCGGAAAGAGCTTATTCATTATAGGTGCTTCAACGCCGGTTGGTACTTAGGCAGTGTTTTGTACTGCCTTATGTACCACTACCGAGCGTTGGCAGCGGGAGCGGCCTGTAATGAATAAGCTCTTTTTGAAACTCTTTGATATATTTGGAAGCCGCACTTTTCTTTTTTATCAAAAAACTACTTGCCAACTTCTGCTAATTATGTTATAGTATCAAAAGATTTGAATATCAAATTATTTTAAATCAAAAAGATTTTATATTAAAACTAAAATTCAAAACAGTTATTTGACAGATGGAGATGAACTATGAGAGGCAGGATATGCGGCACGGGTTCTTATTTGCCGGAGAAATATTACGATAATAATGATATTGCGAAGATTGTTGAGACCAGTGATGCATGGATTCGCGAACGGACTGGGATTGTCCGGAGACACATCGCATCCGGAGACGAGACCACGGTGAGTATGGCTGTGGAGGCCGGAAGACGGGCTCTTGAGAATGGCCGTGTGCTGCCGGAGGAAATCGATATGATTCTGGTGTCCACCATTACGCCGAATGCTGTGATTCCCGGTGTGGCTTTTCAGGTTCAGGCGGCTTTAGGGGCAGACCGGGCGGTTTGTTTTGATCTCAGTGCAGCCTGCAGCGGATTTGTCTTTGCTTATCAGACGGCTCAGGCTTATATTGCGGCGGGGCTGTATCAGACAATTCTGCTCATCGGCAGCGAGACGCTGTCAGCCATCAATAACTGGGAGGACCGAAGCAGCTGTATCCTGTTTGGTGACGGTGCCGGTGCGGCCGTTGTCCGGGCAGAAGAAGGAGAGCTTCATCCTTCGGTTGCAGGCTCTGATGGTACCATGGGTCATGTACTGGCCTGCGAGAGCCGCGTGCAGAATGACTGGCAGCAGAAGGAAGCAGACCGAAAGACCTACATTGATATGGACGGCACGGCAGTTTTTAAGTTTGCGGTGAGAAAGATGCCGGAGATGGCAAAGTCTTTGATGACACAGATGCATTGCACAGAGGCAGATATTGACTGGTTTATCACTCATCAGGCCAATGAGCGGATCATTGAAGCCATTGCCAGACGGTTAAAATCGGATATCGCGAAGTTCCCGATGAATATCGCGGAATGCGGCAATACATCATCTGCCAGTATACCGATTCTTTTGGATGAGATGAACAGAAGCGGTCAGCTTAAGGATGGACAGAAAATCATTATGGCCGGTTTTGGTGCCGGTCTGTCATGGGGCGCTGTCTATATGGAGTGGCATGCATAATTCGAATCTGAAGCGGTGAGACATCATTCGTCTCAGGGCGGCAGGCATCATCAGATGCGGGATGTATTTCATCTTCGGATGGGGTACAGACAGAAGTTATGCATTGAAATGGTTAATAATAAAGTAACTGTTCAGAGCCAAGCAAAATTTCAAAAAACAGGTATGAAATGCTTGCATTTTTAAGACTGTTTTTGAAATTTTATTTGGCGGATACGCCACACCGACGAAATGCGTAGCATTTTGGAGGTTAGCTCTGAACAGTTACATAATAAAAAATAAAAATATATATCAACGAAAAGGAGAACAAAATTATGTTAGAGAAAGTAATCGCAATTGTAGCAGAAGGACTTGGAGTAGAAGCTGGTAATCTGAATGCAGAGACAACATTTGAATCCCTTGGTGCAGATTCCCTTGACCTGATGGATATGGTTATGAATTTCGAGGATGAATTCGGTGTTGAAATCGATGCAGATTCCATGGGCACCTTAAAGACTATCGGTGATGTGGTGGATTATCTGACAGCTCATCAGAATTAATAAAGATACGATAACAGCAGAATAAAAATAACAGCAGGGAAACAGAATGCTGTATTGACGGAAAAGACAGACATCAAAACAGACAGAAAGAGGTTGTAATATGAAGACGGAAGTAACCGAATTACTTGGAATAGAATATCCGATTATCCAGGGCGGCATGGCCTGGGTTGCTGAGTATCATCTTGCAGCCGGCGTATCAAATGCCGGTGGACTTGGACTGATAGGCGCAGCCAGTGCACCGGCAGAATGGGTGCGTGAACAGATCCGGTCAGCGAGAAAGCTGACAGACAGACCTTTTGGGGTTAATATTATGCTGATGAGTCCTTATGCGGATGAAGTAGCAAAAGTCATTGTGGAAGAAGGCGTGAAGGTTGTAACAACCGGAGCCGGAAGCCCTGAGAAATATATGCAGATGTGGAAAGAAGCCGGTGTGAAAGTCATCCCGGTGGTGGCCTCCACAGCACTTGCAAGAAGAATGGAACGCTGCGGCGCAGACGCAGTGGTGGCTGAAGGCTGTGAAGCCGGCGGCCATATTGGAGAGAATACAACAATGGTCCTTGTGCCTCAGATTGTTGATGCATTGAAGATTCCGGTGATCGCAGCCGGCGGTATCGCAGATGGCCGCGGCATGGCAGCAGCCTTTATGCTGGGGGCTAAAGCGGTTCAGCTGGGAACAGTCTTTGTTGCAACAGAGGAATCACAGGTCCATGAGAATTATAAAAAAGCCATTATCAAGGCAAAAGATATCGATTCCCGTGTAACAGGAAGAACAGCAGGACATCCTGTCAGAGCATTGAGAAATCAGATGACGAAGAAGTATCTGGAACTGGAAAAGTCCGGTGCGGGATTTGAAGAACTGGAACTTCTCACTCTCGGCGGACTTAGAAAAGCCGTTGTGGAGGGGGATGTGGTGAATGGCAGTGTCATGGCCGGTCAGAGTGCCGCCATGGTCAAAGAAGTGATGAGCTGTCATGATCTGATCCGGAAACTGGTGAGAGAGACAGAAGAATGCTTTGGGAGAAAATATTATGAATAAAATAGCGTTTATTTACCCGGGACAGGGTGCCCAGAAAGCGGGAATGGGCAAAGATTTTTATGCATACAGCCCTCTAGCGGCAGAGATGTATGACAAAGCCTCAGAGATTTTAAATATAGATATGAAAGCATTGTGCTTTGAAGAGAATGATTTATTAGATCAGACAGAATATACACAGGCAGCACTCGTGACAGTCTGCATGGCGATGGAGCGTGTTGCTGAGGAAGAAGGTCTTGTGGCAGATGTCACAGCAGGACTGAGTCTGGGTGAATATTGTGCGATCGTAACAGCCGGAGGAATGAAGCTGAAGGATGCAATCCGAATCACAAGAAAAAGAGGACTTCTGATGCAGAATGCAATTCCGGATGGACAAGGTGCAATGGCGGCAGTGTTAGGTCTTTCAGGAGAAATCGTCGAAAAGACGGTGGCATCGATGGAAGGTGTGAGTGTTGCAAATTATAACTGTCCCGGACAAATCGTGATTACCGGTTGGAACGATGCGGTGGAAAAGGCAGCAGAACGGCTGAAAGCAGCAGGAGCAAAAAGAATTCTTCCGTTGAAAGTCAGTGGGCCATTCCATTCTCCATTATTAAAAGAAGCAGGAAAAGAGCTGGGAGAAGAATTGAAAAGTGTGGAACTCTCAGAATTACAAATTCCCTATGTGACAAATGTTACAGCGGAATATGTCTCAGAAATCGATCAGACAAAAGCCCTTCTTGCAAAGCAGGTGGC
>ERZ773239.801-NODE-801-length-28859-cov-47.598702_pt1 | contig 28859 bp, 26 predicted proteins | sample MGYA00580521_ERZ773239 | MGnify/ENA primary metagenome ERZ773239 (study PRJEB29015, sample SAMEA2737801) | human gut metagenome | biome: human gut; feature: human-associated habitat; material: faeces | place: China | collected 2012 ... | reverse complement strand
GATAAACTGATTAAAGACATGCCACAGGCGTTAGATTATGTTATAATCGAAGCAGATGGGGCAAAGCACCATTCCCTCAAATATCCGGCAGCGGATGAGCCGGTCATATATCCGGGTACCACAGATGTTATCATAGTGCTTGGTACATGGGAAAAGGGCAGGTCATGTAAGGACGTTGTATTTCGATATGAGCTTATGCAAAAGGAGCTTGGAACGGCAGAGGATGCAGTGGTTGATGATTCGATTATAGATACGCTGCGGCAGGTCTATGTCAGAAAGCTGCGCGATAGCGGGTTTGAAGGACGAGTATCGTGCGTTTTTGCGAATGAGCGTGGGTGGTTCTGAATAGTTGCAAATATTGAAATAATAAGGTAACAGGGTAATTAATCAGATGAGCATGAATCAGAGCAATAATCAGATAATAAAGAAAAATTTGTTAATCATATGCCGCGGTGCAGGAGACCTTGCGACCGGCATCATCCACAGACTGCACCGGGCAGGGCATAGGGTGATAGCGCTTGAGACAGACTATCCGGCTGCCATACGGCGCCAGGTGTCCTTTTGCGAAGCAGTGTATGATGGGAGCGCAGCTGTAGAGGGTGTGACAGCCAGACTTGTTCCTGCCTTGGCTGATGCAGAGACTGATACAGAGACATGTTCAGGGATAAATGACACACCGGCAGCTCATATTGTATCAGAAAAGTGGGATAGTTCAGCCATCGAAGCTGTGCTTGAAGCCGGAGAGGTCCCGCTTCTTATAGACCCAAAGGGTGAGTCAATTGCACTTTTAAAGCCGGATGTTGTGGTAGATGCCATAATAGCAAAGAAAAATCTGGGCACCACAATCGATATGGCACCGCTTGTGATAGGAGTAGGCCCGGGCTTTACGGCAGGGCAAGACGTGCATCTGGTGATTGAGTCCATGCGTGGGCACAATCTGGCGCGCATCATTACCGATGGCATGGCACAGCCCAACACAGGTGTTCCGGGAAATATCGCCGGCTTCACAAGTGAGCGTGTGATTCACGCTCCGGCGGCAGGATATATTCATGACGTCAGAAAAATCGGAGATATTGTGCAAAAGGGAGATGAGATAGCACGGATATATCCGGATAAAGAAAGCTATGACAATGCATTGTCTGAATATGTTCCGGTAAATGCTACAATTACAGGCATCATACGAGGCCTTATCCGTGAGGGATATTATTTCAGGGAAGGCTTCAAGATAGCGGATATCGACCCGCGCGAGAGTGAGCTAACAAACTGCTTTACAATCTCTGACAAGGCAAGGAGTATAGCAGGCAGTGTGCTTGAGGCGGTATCGGCATTTGAGCACGGCGTAAAGATTTATTAAATAATAAATGAGGGTAACTATTAAGGTGATTTCAGTGGTTCTGAATAGTTACAGTGAGGATAAATAGATTGACGCAGGAAAACGAATTAGATATCAATAATCAGGAACAAAATAAAGGAAAGCTCACACATTTTAATGAGGCAGGGGAAGCTCACATGGTGGATGTGCATGCAAAGGATGACACATATCGCGTGGCGAAAGCCTGTGGCACGATAAAGGTAAATGACGCCGTATACAAGGCGGTATCTACGGGCACAGCTAAAAAGGGCGATGTGCTGGCAGTGGCGAGAATTGCAGGAATCATGGGTGCAAAGAACAATTCCATGCTCATTCCGCTCTGTCATGCTATTGCCATGACGAAGTGTGATGTTGAGTTTGAGCTGGATGAAAAAAACAGCAGTATCACGGCAATCTGCACGACAGCCTGTGTGGGCAAAACCGGTGTAGAGATGGAGGCCATGACAGGGGTCAGTGTGGCGCTTCTTACCATATATGATATGTGTAAGGCACTGGACCGTGGCATGGAAATCGGGCAGATACATCTGCTGGAAAAATCCGGTGGCAAGAGCGGACACTACGTTACTGTTCACAACTAACAATGTGACCGGCAGCGATTACAGCCCATTTAAAATGCTGAGAAGTTAAAAATACACAATTAATCAAGGATAACAGGGAGATGTAATGTATACTGTAGGGATTATAACGATAAGCGATAAAGGCGCAGCGGGCCAAAGAGAGGATAAAAGCGGTCCGAAAATAAAGGAACTGCTTCCCAAAGATAAATATGATGTGGTTTCATATAAAATCATACCGGATGAGAGGGAGCAGATTGCAGACGAGCTTGTCAGGCTGTGTGATGATGTGAAATGCAATCTGGTGCTTACAACCGGAGGTACCGGTTTTTCACCGAGAGATATCACACCGGAAGCTACAATGGATATTGCAGAGCGTAATGCACCGGGTATCGCTGAGGCACTGAGAGCGTACAGCATGAGTCTTACACCTAAAGCCATGCTTGGCAGAGGAGCTTCAGTTATCAGGAAAAACACACTGATAGTCAATCTGCCCGGCAGTGTGAAGGCAGTGTCGGAGAGCATGGATTTTCTGATGGGAAATATAGAGCATGGGCTTGATATTTTACTGCAGTATGACAGTGAGTGCGGTCGGTGTACTAGGTGTGGTTTGGAATAGTTAATATTTACAGAGATAATAATTGGAGTGTGGGATTATATGAAGCTTATGAAGACAACGGAGGCAGTCGGACAGGTGCTCTGCCACGATATCACACAGATTATCCCCGGTGTGAAAAAGGATGCGGTTTTTCGCAAGGGACATATTATAACAAAAGAGGATATACCGGTGCTGCTTAGCGTTGGAAAAGACACCATATATATATGGGAAAATGATGAGACCATGATGCACGAAAATGAGGCAGCAGAGGTGCTTTATCGTATGAGCGCATGTGGCACAAATAGCAATGAGACCGACGGCGAACGTCATTGTGAAGCCGCAGAATCCGGCGCTTTTGGTGGCACCGCAAGTAAAATGCATCCATCCCCTGTAAAGGAAGGCAAGATAGAGGTGATTGCTGACTGTGACGGACTGCTTAAGGTGGACAGCGAAAAGCTGAAAAAGGTCAACTCCTTTGGTGAAATGATGATAGCAACAAGGCACGGCAATACCACTGTGAAAAAGGGGGATAAGCTCGCCGGAACAAGAATCATACCGCTTGTCATAAAAAAGGATAAGCTAGAGGCGGCTTCGCACATATGCGATGACGGACCGATTCTTGATATAAAGCCGTTTGTGGTCAGAAAAGCAGCAATAATCACAACCGGAAATGAAGTGTTCCACGGCAGGATACAGGATGCGTTTACCCCTGTCATCGAGAAAAAAATAGCAGAGTTTGGTGCACAGATGATGTTTCATGAGGTGTTTGATGATGATGACAAAAAAATAACAGACGGATGCTTACGTGCAATAGAGGCAGGAGCGGAGATTGTATTCTGCACAGGAGGAATGAGCGTGGATCCTGATGATAAAACACCGCTTGCCATAAAAAATACAGGCGCGCGGATTGTGTCGTACGGTTCACCGGTGCTGCCGGGAGCCATGTTTTTGCTGTCGTACTATGATGCAGGTGACAGGCTGGTGCCGATATGTGGACTGCCCGGCTGTGCCATGTACAACAAGCGCACGATATTTGATATTGTATTGCCGAGGCTTATGGCGTGTGATATGATTTTGGCAGATGAGCTTGCCGGACTTGGAGAAGGCGGACTCTGCCTGAATTGTGATGTCTGCACGTTTCCTAACTGCGGTTTCGGGAAGGGCTTTTAATATGCGCGATAGATTTGGCAGAGAGATTGACTACATGCGCATATCGGTGATAGATAGCTGTAATCTGAACTGTTATTATTGCAACCCACAGGACAATAATAAAAAGTGTCAGGCAATAAATACACTTAGCGTAAAAAGGGTGCTTTGCATAGTCCGCGCAGCCACAAGGCTTGGAATCACGCATTTTCGTCTGACAGGCGGTGAGCCGCTTCTGCATCCGCAGATTGATGAGATGGTTTCACAAATCAAAAAGATACCCGGTGTCAGGAGTGTATCGCTCACCACAAACGCAGTACTGCTTGCGCAGCATGCAAAGCAGCTTAAGGAAGCCGGCATAGACAGTATAAATGTGAGCCTGGACACGATAGATGCGTCAGAATATGAACAGATCACAAAAAAACCGCTGCTTGATAAAGTGGAGCATGGAATCGATGACGCCATAGAGTGTGGAATAAGAGTGAAAATCAATGTGGTGCTCACACCGCAGACAGATGTGGTGGCTCTCACACGGTATGCTTCAAAAAAAGGCACAGATATCCGTTTTATAGAGATGATGCCGGTAGGTGAAGGGCATACCAACGGAGTCGAGCCGTATGAGAAGGTTATTGGCGCACTTTTAGAAGTATATGGAAATCCTTGCAATATAGATACTGAAAATAGAGAAGAAATTAATTCGGGATATAATAATGCGGATAACGGTCCGGCAGAGTATTACAGTTTTCATGGACTTGATATCAGAGTAGGGCTGATTCAGGCAATCCATGGGAAGTTCTGCGATACCTGCAACCGCATACGTGTTACGGCTGACGGCAGGCTTATGCCATGCCTGGGAAGTAGCGTGACGATGGATTTAGTACCTGATTCATGCGAATTTACAGATGATTTGGAAAAAGATTTTGTAATAGTTCAGGCACTAAAGGCTGCCATAAAGGCAAAGCCAGGGTGTCACAATTTTAATGATAATGCAGTGACATATACAAAAACTACAGAGCTGAAAGCTGCGGAAGTAAATGCAGCAAGAAATATGAGCCGGATAGGAGGCTGATAGCAGATCATGGGAAAGCTTCTTGCAATCAATATAAGCAAAGAGAGAGGAACTGAAAAGAGAGAGGTGCCACAGGCGGAGCTTGTTGCAGACTACGGCATCATGGGAGATGCACATGCCGGAAAGTGGCACAGGCAGGTCAGCCTGCTTTCCGCAGAGAAAATAGATGCCTTCAGGGCAAGAGGAGCGCAGATAGACAACGGCGCATTTGGGGAAAATTTAATTATATCAGGATTTGATTTCAAGAATTTACCGCTTGGAACACGCTTTTGTATAGGAGATGCTATTCTGGAGATGACGCAGATAGGCAAACAGTGTCATTCGCATTGTGCTATATACAAGAGGATGGGCGAGTGCATTATGCCAAAGGAGGGCGTGTTTGCAGTAGTCATAAGAGGCGGTCAGATTCATACCGGTGACGAGGTGAAGCTGATTCCGGCAAACATATATGCTTCGATAAAGGATAGACCGGCGGACAGCCGCTGTGAGCTGTTGACAGTCATAGAAGGAGCACATGCCGGTGAAAAGGCGCTTTATATAGATGGCAGAATAAGAGTGGCATCAGGCAGTGCATGGGCAGATGAAATAAATGACAATGATAATTCCATTGTGATGTTTAAACAGCAGATAGGCAGCAGACCACGCCTCATAATCTGCGGAGGAGGTCATGTATCGGCGGCACTTGTACGCATGGCATCACTTTTGGCCTTTGACATATGGGTGATAGAGGACAGACCTCTGTTTGCCGATAATGCAAAGCGCCAGGGAGCAGACCATGTAATTTGCGGCGATTATAAAAAAACTCTCGCCAGGCTAGAGCCACAGGCGGATGATTACTATGTATGCATGACAAGAGGTCATCGCTTTGATATGGAGTGTCTTACAGAGATATTCAGAAAGCCATACGCCTATGTGGGGATGATGGGCTCAAAGAAAAGAGCTGCCATAGTAAAAAAAGACCTTGAAGAATCGGGATTTTCACAGGAAAACATATCCGGATTACATTCTCCGATAGGCCTTGCAATAGGTGGACAGACACCGGAGGAAATTGCACTTTCGGTGATAAGTGAGATAGTAAAGTGCAAAAATGAGCGTACCGGCTGCACACAGGTGGATAACGAAGTGCTTGATGCACTTATTGAGGCATCAGATGAGAAGTACATACTGTGTACCATCATAAAAAAGAATGGCAGTGCACCGCGCGGAGTCGGAACACAGATGCTCGTGAGCTCAGACAATCGGATCATCGGAACTATAGGCGGCGGTTGTGCGGAGGCAGAGGTTATAAGCCATTGCAGGAGACTGTTTCGCAAGCAGGAGTTCAAATGCGGCCTGATGGATGTGAGCATGAGCACTGACGATGCCGAGAAAGAGGGCATGGTGTGTGGAGGCAGTATTTCGGTGCTGCTGGAGCAGATTGGATGATGAAATTATCATATATTAATAAATCAAGATAAGCTGAATATGAATATTAATCACATGCATATTTAATTTAAATAAAGGAAAAGAAAGGTTAAAAGTATGAGCTTAAGAATAGCGACAGGTACTGACGGATCAGTAAAGGAGCGCAAGGGCTTAAAGAAAAAATTTGCAGCATATGCAGGACTTGCGTTTGGACTTATCCTTATAGCAGGACTTTTTGCAGGCTGTGGAAAAAAGGATACAGCAGATGCAGATGTCGATTTATCAATTTTTGCGGCAAAGAGCTTAAACAGTGTTATGGATGAAATTTGTGCAGCCTACACCAGGGCGCATCCAAATGTAAACTTCCAGAACAACTATGACAGCTCCGGAACTCTGATGGCACAGATTAAAGAGGGTGCGAAGTGCAACATCTTTTTCTCAGCAGGAGTGGCACAGATGGATGAGCTTCAGAATGGCTACGACGGAGGAAGCGTGGTGGACGGTACTCGTGTTGACCTATTAAATAATCAGGTGTGCCTTGTTACATATAAGAATAGTGGCACGGCAGTTACCGGCTTTGCAGACATCTCAAAGGCTAAAAATATGGCGCTTGCTGACGGAACTGTTCCTGTAGGACAGTACACCAGGGCAGCGTTAGTAAATTCAAAAATGGTTGAAGGTGATGCTTCAAAGCCACAGGACATTTCAGATTCTGATATCTCAAAGGCACTTGACGGTCTGGAAATAAACAGCTGTGCCAATGTAGGTGCGGTTGCATCTGCCGTAGCTGAGGGCGCAAATGAGATAGGAACAGTTTATTACTCAGATACATTCGGATACGAGAACCAGCTTGATATTATAGAAAAGCTTCCAAACAGCTTAACAGGCGATGTCATCTATCCGATAGCAGCCTTAAAGGGAAACAGCACTACATCAGATGAGATTGAAGCAGCAAAGGAATTTATCGCATACCTTCAGACAGATGAGGCAATGTCAGTATTTGAGAAATATCATTTTTCGGTAAATGAATAATGGGACAGATTGATTTTTCACCGCTTTGGGTAACATTAAAAACAGGAATAGTAGCGTCAGTTTTTTCTTTTTTCATAGGAATAGCTTTTGCTGAGCTTGTCATAAACACAAAGGGCAGAGTGAGGGCATTCTGGGATGGACTGCTGACACTTCCTATGGTACTGCCGCCTACCGTGGCTGGATACATTCTTTTAAGGATTTTCAGCATAAGGCGTCCTTTTGGAAGCTTTTTAAGCCATAGCATGGGGATACAGGTAGTACACACGTGGCTTGGCTGTGTGGTGGCAGCAACCATCATTGCACTCCCTCTCATGTACAGAAATGCGAGAGCGGCATTTGAGCAGATAGATGAAAATGTCATATATGCGGCGCGCACTCTCGGCATAAGTGAGTGGAAGATTTTCTGGAAGATACGTCTGCCGATGGCAAAGCCCGGCATTATTTCGGGTGTCACACTGGCCTTTGCCAGAGCTATCGGTGAGTACGGTGCCACATCGATGCTTGCCGGAAATATAGCAGGAAAAACCTCGACCATATCACAGCAGATAGCAATGGTCGTCCAAAGTGGAGACTATGCCACAGCGGGCTTCTGGTGCATAGTAATCATAGCGATTTCGTTTGCATGCCTTGTATCGATAAATATGATATGCGGCAAAAGCAAGGGCATAAAGAGAAAGAGAAAAAATAATGTCGCTCATAGTAAAAATAAAAAAACAGTTGGATAATTTCATGCTTTCGGTTGACATGGAGCTTACGGACGAGGTTGTGTCCGTAATCGGTATGTCGGGCTCAGGAAAGAGTATGACATTAAAGTGCATAGCAGGGATAGAGACACCGGACTCAGGCTTTATATCATTAAACGGCCGTGTGCTGTATGATTCGAAAAAGCGTATAAATCTGCACCCGGGTAAGCGCAGGGTAGGCTATCTGTTTCAGGACTATGCATTATTTCCGACAATGACTGTAATGGAAAATATATGCATAGCAATGGATCAGCGTGACGAGGAAAAAGTGAAGGGCTGGCTGAAGAGGTATGGGCTTGAGGGCATGGCATACACATATCCCAATCATCTCTCCGGTGGTCAGAGGCAGCGCGTGGCAATGCTTCGCATGCTTGCGGCTAAGCCGGAGTGCATACTGCTAGATGAGCCTTTTTCGGCACTGGATGAGCATGTGAAAAGAAGCATGGAATCAGAGCTTATGGAGATGCTGACAGATTTTCACAATCCTGTTATTTTTGTGTCACACAATCGCGATGAGGTGTATCGCCTGGCCGAGCGTATCGGAAGCATGGAGAGCGGTGTACTGAGTACAGTCCGCGACAAAAAAGATTTCTTTATGCGGCCTATGTCTGTGGAGCAGGCACTGCTTGTGGGCTGCAACAATATATCAGAGGTAAAATGGCAGGATAAGCATCATTTGCTTGCTGTGGAATGGGATAGCGTATTTGAGGTCACTGATGAGCAGCTTGAACAGACTGCAATGAGTATGGACAGCATATCGCACATAGGTGTTTTCCCACAGGATATTATAATATCTGCAGGCAAAACAAAAACGGCACTTGCATATGCTGATAAAAATATAATCAGGATTAAAGATTATAAAATGATTGAAGAACTGAAAAGCTGGGAAGTATTGTGTAAATTAAATAACGATTCAATAATTTACGCAAGCCTTCCGAGGCATACAGAAGCAAATATGCTTAGCAAAAATATAAATGATGAGCTTTATATAAAGAAATTTTATCTGCTTGGATGAGAAGTAAATGAGGACATACTATGATTTACCTGGACAATGCTGCCACAACAATTAAAAAGCCGGATGCGGTATATGATGCAGTACTTGATGCAATGAAGCACTGCGGCAATTCCGGGCGCGGGGCATCGGATGCGTCGCTTGATGCGTCGAGGAAAATATATGAGGCCAGAATGTGTCTTACAGAATTTTTCGGAGGAGATGATGCGGCCAGACTCGTTTTTACGGCAAATGCCACTGAGGCACTAAACATTGCAATCCACGGACTGTTTGAGCCGGGGGAGCATGTGATTACAACACAGCTCGAGCATAATTCTGTGCTCAGACCTCTTTATATGCAAAGGGAGCGGGGCGTGGGTGTGGATATTGTACCATGCAGTGATGCAGGCATAAAAAGGGGGATAATTTCCCCATCGGACATAGAGGCTTTAATCCGTCCGGATACAAAAGCTATCGTATGCACACATGCTTCAAATCTCACAGGCAACGTGGTGGATATTAAGTCGATAGGGCAAATCGCACGAAAGCATAACCTTTTATTTATAGTCGATGCATCGCAGACAGCCGGTGTACTTCCTATAAATATTAGGGAAATGAATATTGATGTGCTCTGCTTCACAGGCCATAAGGGGTTGATGGGACCGCAGGGCACCGGAGGACTTTATGTGGGAGAGAGAGCAGATATAAAGCCGTTTAAGAGCGGTGGTACCGGCGTACTCAGCTTTCTTGAGAACCAGCCTATGGAGCTTCCGACAAGACTTGAGGCCGGTACCTTAAACGGTCCGGGAATCGCAGGGCTTTTAACTGGTGTCATGGAGCTTGAGAAAATCGGCCTCGACAATATATATGCTAAAGAGCATGAGCTGATGCAGGCATTTATTGAAAAAATAAAGACAATCCCCGGAATCAGGATATATGGAGATTTCGATATGCTGCCCGACAAGGGTCTGCACTGTGCGATTGTTTCAGTAAATATAGCTGATATGGACTCGGCGGAGGTGTCAGACATACTTATGAATGAGTATGGCATTGCAACAAGGAGCGGCATACACTGCGCACCGCTGATGCATAAATTCTTTGGAACACAAAATCAGGGTATGGTGAGATTCTCATTTTCATATTATAATACAGTTGATGAGATAAATGAGGCCGCTGAAGCGCTTATGCAGATTGCGGCATTGCGATAAATAGTATTAAACAATTGAAAGGAGCAAAAATGCCACAGGAAATAGTGTTTTGCAAGGGCGGTGGCTGTACCGCAAAGCTTGGTCCGGATTTGTTAAGTCATGTTTTAGCAAAGCTGCCAAGGGGTGAAAAAGACAGCAATCTGCTCATCGGATATGATAGCTGTGATGATGCGGCAGTGTACAAAATTTCAGATGACACGGCGGTAGTCCAGACGCTTGATTTTTTTCCGCCGATGGTTGATGATCCGTATACGTTTGGACAGATAGCGGCTGCAAATGCGCTCAGTGATATCTATGCGATGGGCGGCACAGTAAAGACCGCATTGAACATCGTCTGTTTCCCTGAGAAAATGGATCTGAATATACTTGGCAAAATAATGCAGGGCGGTGCCGATAAGGTGATAGAGGCCGGCGGCACACTTGCGGGCGGTCATTCTATAGCAGACAGTGATGTAAAATACGGACTTTCAGTCATGGGTACGGTCCACCCGGAGCATATTTACAGCAACAATACAGGGCAGCCGTCAGATGTGCTTATACTTACAAAGAAACTCGGAGTGGGGCTTGTATGCAACGCAAACCGCGTCGGGGAAGCTCCGTTAGGTGCAATTGAGGATGCGGTAAGCTCTATGACCACACTGAATAAGGCAGCATCCGAAATCAGTCATGCTTTCGATATACATGCATGCACGGATGTCACGGGATTTAGCTTTTTAGGGCATCTGAGTGAGATGTTAAATGATGATATAACAGCACTTATCGACTCGATTTCCATCACGGTCATTACCGGAGCACTGCGATGCGCAGATGAGTTTTTCCTCACGGCAGCGGCCCAGCGCAACAGAAACCATGTAGGTGATAAGGTGTGCTTTGCAAAAAATATACCTTTTTCAATGGAGGAGGTACTTTTCGATCCGCAGACCTCCGGAGGATTGCTGTTTGCAGTAAAAGCCTCTGAGGCAGATGCATTTTTGCATGAGCTTAAAGCCGCAGGGCTCCCGGCTGCAAAGGTGGGACGATTTGTTAAGCGTCGCGATGTGCCGATATATGTGAACTGATTTTAAGCTGCCATAGCTTATGCAAATTTGCTGACAGGCTGCATGCCCTGCATTCTGAGGGCTGACGAGTTGAAATAACATAGGGAGGATTATAAATATGATAACAGTAAATGCAATAGGGGATACATGTCCGATCCCGGTTGTAAAGACAAAGAAGGCGATAGAGGCTCTCACACAGCCGGATACGGTGGAGACACTTGTGGACAATGAAGTTGCAGTGGAAAATTTAAAAAAGATGGCTGCACAGAAGGGCTATAGCTGTGATAGCAGTAAGCTCGACGACGGAAGCTACAGCGTAAAGCTGACAATTGAAGCTGTAAATGCCGATGAGCTTTCGGATACAGACGAGGCTTCACAGTATGCATGCAGGCCGGCCGCAGATAACAGGGTTGTTGTAATCCGCTCTTCATATATGGGAGAGGGCAGCGAGGAGCTTGGCAAGGTACTTATAAAGGGCTTCATCTACGCACTTTCGCAGCAGGACAACCCGCCTGAAACCATGCTTTTCTACAATGGAGGAGCGAAGCTGACCTGTGAGGGCTCAGAGTCACTTGAGGATTTAAAGGAGCTTAAGAGCCGTGGGGTGAAAATTTTTACCTGCGGAACATGCCTGAACTACTATGAGCTGTCAGATAAGCTTGCAGTCGGAGAGGTGACCAACATGTATGATATCGCAGAAAAGATGGCTGGGGCATCTCTTATTGTAAGTCCGTAGAGTTATACAAGGTGTGAGGTAATGGATAAAAATTTGGCAAGAGAAAAGAAAAAACGGCTAATCATCACCTTCGAGACTAACACAGCACCGTTGAAGCTTGATATCAAGGGCAAGGCATGTGGTATTCCGGGACGCACGATTCCTCTTCCGTCTGTCATATCGGCGGGCTGCGGGCTGGCATGGAGAGCAGAGCTTTCTGACAGGGAGTGCCTCATAGCCTTTATGAAGGAGCATGACATCAGGTGGGAAGCGATGTATGAAATCGAAATGAGGTAACTGATAGTTACCTATATAGCAGGATAACAGGAGAAAAATATGTTTTATTACAATCAATATGTGAGGGCGCAAAGCCTTGATGAAGCTTATGAGCTTTATCAGAAAAAACCGAATTTTGTGCTGGGCGGCATGCTCTGGCTCAAAATGAAAAATAAGACGCTTGGCACGGCAATTGACCTGTGCGATCTCGGACTTGACCAAATTGATGAGGATGAGAACGAGTTTAGAATCGGTGCATATGCAACACTCAGGCAGATAGAGACACATGAAGCACTGAATGCATATACACACGGCGCAATCGCAGAGTCGGTCAGACACATTGTCGGAGTGCAATTTAGAAATGTGGCAACTGTCGGAGGAAGCATCTGGGGCAGATTCGGATTTTCAGATGTCATGACGATTTTCAGGGCACTGGGAGCAAAGGTGCAGCTTCACAAGGCGGGAATTATGGATTTGGATGAGTTTGCGGCACTTCCAAGAACCACGCGCGATGTGCTTGTGTCAGTAATAGTACCGAAAAATGCAAAGGGCGTAGTATACTTAAGCCAGAGAAACCAGTCAACAGACTTTCCGGTGCTCACATGTGCAGTGGCAAACAGAAGCGGCAGGTATGTGGCGGTTATCGGAGCATCACCATATATGGCAGAGCCTGTGTGGGATGAGGAGGGCATACTCGATTGTTTAGCAGATGCAAAGACAGACGGTAATGCAGCTTTGACAGACAACTCCGAAAGCAATGCCAAAATAGATAAATTTGCCGGATATGTTGCAGAGCATATCCGTTTTGGAAGCAATATAAGGGCAGGGGCTGAGTACAGAGAGATAATCTGCAGGGTGCTTACACGCCGCGCTGTCACACAGTCGCTTGACATCTGCGATGATATTAAGCACGAGCATTAAGTAGGAAGGAATTCATATATATGGATGTTAAAATAAAATTAAATGGAAAGTTGATAACCGACTCGGTAGACCAGGATATGGTCCTTTTAGACTTTTGCCGCAAGCACAATTGCTTTTCGGTGAAGAGAGGCTGTGAGTCAGGCAACTGCGGTCTTTGTACAGTGCTTCTGGATGGAAAGCCAGTGCTGTCATGCAGTACGCCGATAGGCAGGGCAGACGGCAGAGCGGTGGACACCCTCGAGGGACTTGAGGAGGAAGCTAAACAGTTTACAGGATTTTTTGCTGCACAGGGAGCGGATCAGTGCGGCTTCTGTAATCCGGGTTATATTGTAAATATTGTGGCGCTTCTGAGAGAAAATCCTGATCCGACTGATGAGGAAATTCTTGAATATCTTTCAGGAAATCTGTGCCGTTGTACAGGATATCAGAGTCAGCTGCGCTCAATCAGAAATTTCTTAAACAGTAAGAAAGAGGGCGCACCTCTTAATCTTGAGGCAGGTGTCTACGGAGAGGATATCGGAAAGGAGTGGCAGGATGAGCACAAATCAAACTAACGAAAACAGCTTCAACCGCGCCAGAAGGGATTACCACGCAGTTGGAAAATGTATACCTAAAAAGGATTCGAGCCAGCTTTTACTCGGAAAGCCGGTATTTACCGATGATATCACACCGCGTGATGCGCTTGTCATAAAGCTTCTTAGAAGCCCGTATGCAAATGCAATTGTCGAGGATGTAAAGACAGATATCGCTCTTAAGGTGCCGGGCATGGTCGCAGTATACACCTGGGAGGATGTTCCGAAAAAGCGTTTTTCTATCGCAGGCCAGACTTTTCCGGAGCCGTCACCATATGACAGATTAATCCTTGATCGCCATGTGAGAAGCGTAGGTGACGCCGTCGCTATAGTGGTCGGAGAATCTGAAAAGGCGGTGGACAAGGCTCTTAACATGATAAAAGTAAAGTACACGGTGCTTGAGCCGGTGCTTGACTTCAGAAAGTCGCTGGATAACAAGGTGCTCGTGCATCCTGAGGATGACTGGTCATCCAGCATAGATACAGGCGATGTAAAGCGCAATCTCATTCATCACGAGGAGGATGAGCATGGAAATGTAGAGAAAATTCTGTCAGAGTGTGATGAGATTATTGAGCACACATATCGCATAAAGGCAGCGCAGCAGGCATATATGGAGACCTGCAGGGCATACTGTGAGATAGACAGATACGGCAGACTTCACTGTATCAGCTCGACACAGATAGTTTTCCACCTGCGCCGAATACTGGCAAATGCACTTGATATTCCAAAGTCTATGGTGCGCGCTGAAAAGCCGCGTATCGGAGGCGGTTTCGGTGCCAAGCAGACAGCGGTCTGTGAGGTGTATCCGGCATTTGTTACCTGGAAGACAAAGCGCCCGAGCAAGATAATCTACAGCAGAAAAGAATGTCAGACTATCGCGTCACCGCGTCATGAGATGGAAGTCACCGTGCGTCTTGGAGCGATGAAGGATGGTCATATAAGGGCAATCGATCTTTATACGCTGTCAAATGGTGGGGCATACGGAGAGCATAGCACTACAACAGTAGGACTTTCCGGTCATAAATCGCTTCCGCTTTATACAGGAGGCTGCGAGGCAACCAGATTTTCATGCGATGTTGTTTATACAAACGTGCAGGCGGCAGGAGCATATAGAGGCTATGGAGCCACACAGGGTATATTTGCACTTGAATCAACCGTCAATGAGCTCGCAGAAAAGCTGCATATAGACCCGGTTGAACTTCGTTTGAAAAATATTGTACGCGAGGGCATGTTTATGCCGGCATATTTTGGCGAGACAGCAAATGCATGTGCACTCGACAGATGCATAATGCACTGTGCGGACAATTTCCACTGGGCAGAAAAGTATCCTGTCCGCGACATGGGAAATGGCAAGGTTCGTGCGGCAGGCATGGCACTTGCAATGCAGGGCTCCTGCATATCAAATGTAGATGTCGGATCGTGTACCTTAAAGCTTTCAGACTGTGGCACCTACAATATGATGATAGGCGCGGCAGACATGGGAACAGGCTGTGATACAATACTTGCGCAGATGGCGGCTGAGGTACTTGACTGCGAGCCGGATGATATAACAGTGTTTGGAGCGGATACAGATGCTTCTCCTTATGACTCGGGTTCATATGCCTCATCAACCACCTATATCACAGGAATGGCCACACAGAATGCAGCACTTGAGCTTCGTGAAAATATAAAGAAAATCGGTGCACAGCTGCTGGGCTGTGCTGCATCAGAGGTGGATTTCGACGGTAAAGAGGTGTATATCATAAATCCGGACGGTGCAGACAATGGGGCAGTTTCCGTAAGTCTTTCCGATATAGCAACAAAATCACAGGTCAACAACACGATACCTGTAGATGTCACAGCGACATATTCATCACCTGTTTCACCTCCTCCATACATGGTAGGAATGGTCGAGATAGAGCTTGATAAGGAGACAGGAGCAGTTAAAATACTTGATTATCAGGCTGTTGTGGACTGCGGAATCCCGGTCAATCCAAACCTCGCGCGTGTGCAGACAGAGGGCGGCATAGGTCAGGGAATCGGCATGGCACTTTATGAGAATGTCACCTACAATGCCGGTGGCAAAATCGCAGAAAATGATTTCATGCAGTATAAGATACCGACACGACAGGATGTGGGACATATCAACGTCGAATTTGAGACAAGCTATGAGCCTTCAGGCCCATTCGGAGTCAAGTCAATCGGAGAGATAGTTATCAATACACCGGCTCCTGCACTGGCACATGCCATTTATCGCGCAACAGGCGTATGGCACAGGACAGTTCCGTTTACCCCTGAAAAAATACTTATGGGAATGGTAGACCCAAACTGGCACGAAAAGGACCTTAGAGTGAAATGATTCATATCATATACATGGCGGCTGGAAACAGCCGCCGTTTTGGAAGTAACAAGCTGTTTTATGAGCTGGATGGAAAACCTATGTACAGGCATCTGCTTGAACGTTTGGTAGAAATTAAAGATAGATATAATAAATTAAAAAAGGCTGGAAAAAAGATAAAAAACGCAGAATCGAATAACCCGGTCATAGATATAACCGTCGTTACACGTTACCGGGAAATACTGGACTACTGCTCATCTATCCCTGATTGTCATGCAGTCTTAAGTCCGGACAGCGAAAAAGGCATATCCTACACCATAAAAGCAGGAATTATGGCGGTGCAGGAGCAGAAAAAGACCGGTATGCAGATGTGGCAAAGCAGTGTGTTGCAGAAAAAGCCGGAAAAAAACAGTGGCTCGTTACTTAATACAGCCGAAACAGAGGACTACTACATGTTTGCAGTAGCTGACCAGCCATATTTAAAAAGTCAAAGCGTGATTAAATTAATAGACAAAGTACTTGAAAATAAATGGAATATGCGATTGGCTTTTTCGCTTCGCTGTGGAGATGCTGTAGGCAATCCGTGTGTATTTCATTCATCGCTTATCCCGCAGCTTTTATCACTGGAGGGTGATAAGGGTGGCAGAAGTGTGGCAAAGAAGTATGACTGTGTATATGTGGATATCGCAGATGAGCGTGAGCTGATGGATATAGATACCTTATCAAATTCAAAACATACCGTGACATTATAAAAGCTATTATGAAAGCTATTATGAAAGAGCACTGTATCAGTGCATACTGAATGTATATTTTATTCAAATTCCCATATACTACCTCCAAAGCATGAATGCAAATGCAAAAAAGTAACCGGAGGACAATAAAGTGAAAATCACAGGATTGACCAGAAGAGTAGATTCCCTCGGCAGAATAGTCATACCAAAGGAGCTTCGCAGGATGCTGCATATAAAAGAGGGAAGCCCACTGGAAATATATATGGATGCAGACGAGACGATAGTGCTAAAGAAATATTCGCAGGTGGGAAGCCTGAAGAATATATCACAGGCATATGCACAGAGCCTGTCAAAGGTAACCGGTGCCACGGTATGTGTGGCAGACCGGGATGAGATAATAGCGGCAGCCGGCAAAAACCACAAAAATTATATAGGCAAGGCTTTGTCAAAAGAACTCGAGAATATTATGGATAAGAGAAAAAGTGCATTGTACAGTAAAAAAGACGATACCTTGATACCTGTGGTGAAGGACGATAAAGCTGACTGTGAAGCGCAGGCAATAGCAGTAATAGTGCATGATGGTGATAGTGCGGGAGCCGTTATACTATGTACCTTCGATGAAAAAGCCGATAAGTCTGAGATTGCCGAAAAGCTGGCGGGTGCAGCAGCAGAATTTCTGGCTGACCAGCTTGGCTAGAGATAGCGAAAAGCATTGTAAAAAACTATTTACTTGACTACAACAGTAATAAAGATGTAAAATAGCTTAATAAAGGGAGCAATTAGCTTCCTTTTGTGCTATAAAGGTATAATAGAAAATTAATCAATTATTAATTATCTGATGTAGAGGCATTGTAGTATAATAGACAGTACATATTGGATATAGTTGTCAATTATCTATAAAGTATGCCGATATACAATGGTATACCGATAGTTTGGAGGTAACGTTTAGAAATGGCAAAACAGAAAAAGAAAAAGAAGAAAAAGCAGCATCGCGTTTTCTGGTTTTTCATAAAGCTTCAGATTTTTCTGATGGTACTGATTCTCGGTGGATTATGCTTTTATTACTTTGGAGGCTATGCAGACAAGGTTGCGAAGCTTCACTCAGAGGCGGTAGAGCTCGTGCAGAAATCTGACAAAAACACATTTTTACCGGCGCGCACGAGTACACTCTACGATACAAACGGTGATGAGATATCCGAGACGGCCACTACCAAAAAGGCTGACTATGTGAAGTATGAGGATATACCGCAGAACTTCGTAAACTGCATGGTCAGCATCGAGGACAAGAAGTTCTATAAGCACAATGGTGTGGACATAAAGGCAATAGTGCGTGCCGCAAAGTCAATTATAAAAAACAAGAGAATTACCCAGGGTGGCAGTACCATCACGATGCAGCTCGCCCGAAATATTTACCTGGATACGAACAAGAACTGGCAGCGAAAAGTCAAGGAAATGTTCATAGCGATGGCGCTTGAAAAGAAATATTCAAAGAACGATATTATGGAGTTCTACCTGAATAATGTCTATTTTATGAACGGATATTATGGTATTCAGGCAGCGTGCCATGGCTATTTTAACTGTGAGCTTTCGGATCTTGATTTGTCGCAGACTGCATTTTTGTGTGCGATTCCGAACAGCCCGACATACTATGACCCGATAAACAATAAGGATCATACATTGACACGTCGCAATCTCATATTGAAAAATCTAAAGGAAGATGGCAAAATCACACAGCAGGAATATGAGGCCGCCATAAACGAGGAGATTACCCTCAATATGCCTGAGAAGGATGACACGGTCAAGTACAATTATGTGGATACCTATGCATATTACTGCGCTACGAGGGCGCTCATGGAGAATGAGGGCTTCAAGTTCAAGTATTACTTTGACTCAGACGATGAAGAAAAGGAGTATGATGCTTCGTATGATGAGATGTATTCATATTGTCAGAAAAAGCTTTACTCAGACGGTTACAAGATTTATACATCAATTGATCTGACTATGCAGCAGCAGCTTCAGGATTCAATTGACCTGACGCTTTTGGACTTCACAGACACGACCGATGATGGCACATTTAAGCTGCAGAGTGCTGCAACCTGTATAGACAACGACACTGGCGAGGTGGTTGCAATAGTTGGTGGACGAAGCCAGGATGCGGTCAGTCATACGCTAAACCGTGCTTTCCAAAGCCATCGCCAGCCGGGAAGCTCAATCAAGCCACTCATTGTGTATACACCATCATTTGAGCGTGGTAAGACACCGGATACCGTCGTAAATGACCACAAGTTTGATGGAGGACCGTCTAACTCGGGTGATTCATACTACGGTGATGTGACTATCAGGTTTGCCGTTCAAAAGTCACTGAATACTGTAGCATGGCAGCTATATGATGAGCTCACACCAAAGGTAGGCTTACAGTATCTCAAGGATATGAATTTTACCAATATCGTAAAGGATGACTATGTCACAGCAACAGCACTTGGAGGTTTTACAACAGGTGTATCCACACTGGAGATGGCATCTGCATATTCAACACTTGAGAACGATGGAATGTACAGGAATCCGACCTGTATAAAGTCGATTGTGGATTCTGACAACAATATCATATATACATCATCGCAGAAGGACACAGTCATATATACAGAGACAGCATCACGTATGATGACAGATGTCATGACAGATGTTATGAAATCAGGAACCGGACGTAGCGCTAATCTGGACAATGGCATGCCTTGCGCCGGCAAAACCGGAACCACAAACGATAAGAAGGATGGCTGGTTCTGTGGCTTTACCAGATACTACACCACATGTGTATGGGTAGGCTGCGATATGCCTGAGACAGTCAAAAAACTGACAGGAAGCTCTTACCCGGCAGAAATATGGAAGAACTACATGGATCAGATACATGCTGACCTTACACCAATAGATTTCCTGCCATATGCCCAAATATCGGATGATTATCAGGACAGCCAGGAGACACAGGATACACCTGCCGATGACCAGACGCAGAATAATCCTACAGATCAGACAGTGACCACACCTGATGCAGGAACTAAAGCACAGGATAAGACCACAACAGACCCGAATAAGACAGATGCTGCTGGTGGCAACACAGGTGGAAATACCGGAGACAATACAGACGGAACAACAGGCGGAAATACCGGAGAAAACAACGGTGGTAACACAGGCGGAAATGGTGGACAAAACACCGGTGGCAACACAGGCGGAAATACCGGAGAAAACAATGGTGGCAACACAGGCGGAAATACCGGAGAAAATAATGGTGGCAACACAGGTGGGAATACCGGGGACAACACAGGTGGAGCTACCGGTGGTACCACCGGAGGCGGAGCAGCCCAGTAGATTTTTCTTTGCAGTGCTGTCGGGAGTTGTGTTCTTTGCAGCATACGCACCTGTCACGATAGGAAACAAGACGATAGATGCGCTCATATATTCAGTGACCTACAATGGTTCATACCTTGCTGCAGAGGGAATTATCACAATCATAGTGATATCAATCCCACCGGTTAAGAAGGCACTCGACTATGTGAAGCAGATGGCGAACAGCCGGTAGATAATCTATATCTAAACAATTAAATTATGTAAAAATGAGCAGAATAGGTAGAAATACTTGTTCTGCTTTTTTTATTGTATATCATTGTCCCGTATCATATAAAAATGAAAAATAAAAATACTTTGACTTGACAACTATTTAAAATGTGATATACTTTCACTGTCAAATGATTTGATGATGAAAATATTTGACATGCAAACTAGTGCAAATATACCAGCACACAAAACTGAAAATAAACACAGAAAAAGGAGAACAGAAATATGTTGGAGAAAATCAAGGAAATCGTAGCAGATCAGTTAGGAATCGACGAGGATGATATCAAATTAGAGTCAAACTTCAAGGAGGATCTTGAGGCAGATTCATTAGATCTTTTCGAGCTTGTAATGGCACTCGAGGAGGAGTACGGAGTAGAAATCCCTTCAGAGGATTTAGAGAAAATCGCAACAGTAAACGACATCATTGAGTATCTTAAGAACAAAGGTGTAGAGGCTTAAAAGACATGGAGACAAGAATAACAAAGCTTCTTGGAATCAAATATCCTGTCATTCAGGGTGGCATGGCATGGGTAGCAACCCATGAGCTTGCCAGCGCTGTGTCCAATGCAGGCGGACTTGGCATCATCGGAGCAGGCGGAGCCCCGGCTTCATGGGTAAAGGAGCAGATAGTCGCTGCAAAGAAGGAGACAGATAAGCCGTTCGGAGTCAACCTCATGCTTATGAATCCGGAGGCCGATGAGATAGCAAAAATCATCGCCGAGGAAAAGGTAAAGGTAGTCACCACCGGCGCAGGAAATCCTGCAAAGTACATGGATATGTGGAAAGAAGCAGGCGTCATCGTAATCCCTGTAGTTGCAAGCGTAGCACTCGCAAAGCTCATGGAGAGAGGCGGGGCAAGTGCAGTAATCGCCGAGGGAATGGAGTCAGGCGGACATATCGGAGCACAGACTACCATGACACTTGTGCCACAGGTTGTTGATGCAGTGAGCATCCCTGTTATCGCAGCAGGCGGAATTGCAGACAACAGAGGCTTTAATGCGGCATTTGCACTCGGTGCAGAGGCAGTCCAGATGGGCACACGCTTTGTCACCGCAAAAGAATCGATAGTACATGAAAACTATAAGCAGAAGGTCATTAAGGCCAAGGATATAGATTCTGAGGTTACAGGAATGAGCACAGGCCATCCGATCAGAGTGCTCAGAAACAAGATGACCAGACAATATCTCAAGCTGGAAAAGGAAGGAGCTCCATTTGAAGAGCTCGAAAAAATGACACTTGGCGCACTCAGAAAAGCCGTTGTAGATGGAGATACCGTATATGGCAGCGTCATGGCAGGTCAGAGCGCAGGCCTCGTAAAGAAAGAGGAAACCTGCAAAGAAATCATTGAGGATGTAGTGGGACTGAACAAATAGACAGTATTCACTTTTTACATGCAAATTTAAGGATACCGGGTCGCCTGGAAAGAGTGGCTTACGGTATCCTGTCAGAAATAAGGAGAAACCGAAAATGGGTAAGAGAGTATTTATGTTTCCCGGACAGGGCTCACAGTATATAGGAATGGGTAAGGAGTTTTACGATACAATGCCAAATGCAAAGGCAGTAATCGACCTTGCCAGTGAACAGACAGGCTTGGATATTCCGGCATTATGCTTTGAGGAAAATGACAAGCTGAATATTACAGAGTACACACAGATATGTATGCTTGCAGTTGAGGCAGCTATATATCAGGCAATCATTGACAAAGGTATCACACCTGATGTCACAGCAGGCTTAAGCCTTGGGGAATATGGTGCTCTCATCGCATCAGGAGCCATGACCATGGCAGATGCATTCGCAGTTGTCAGAAAAAGAGGAATCTACATGCAGGAGGCAGTTCCTACAGGTGGAGCCATGACAGCGGTTTTAGGACTTGATCCGCAGGTCATTGAGGATATCTGCAAAAAGACAGCAGATGAGACAAATTCAGTGGTATCGGTAGCCAACTATAACTGCCCTGGACAGATTGTTATCACAGGAGAAAAGGCAGCAGTAGATGCCGCCGCAGCAGCATGCAGCGAGGCAGGCGCCAAGAGATGTGTACCGCTCAAGGTAAGCGGACCTTTCCACTCAGCAATGCTTAAGGGCGCAGGCGAAAAGCTCGCAGATGCACTTGAGAGTGTAGAAATCCACGATATCAAGGTGCCATATATCACAAATGTCACAGCAGACTATGTGAAGTCACCGGCAGACGTTAAGGATTATCTGACAAAGCAGGTTTCATCGTCAGTACGCTGGCAGCAGACCATCGAGCGCCTTATCGCAGACGGTGCAGATGAGTTCGTGGAAATCGGACCGGGACGATCACTCAGCGGATTTATGAGAAAGATAAATAGAGACGTAAAAGTCGTAAACATAGACAAACTGGAGGATTTTGAAAAGTATGTTAACAGGTAAAAATGCCCTGGTTACAGGCGCGAGCCGCGGAATTGGAAGACAGATAGCTCTTACACTTGCCGCAGCACACGCCTTTGTAATAGTAAATTATAATGGTTCAAAGGAAAAGGCAGATGCCGTTGTTGCAGAGATAAAGGCAGCAGGCGGTGATGCAGTTTCTTATCAGTGCAATGTATCTGATTTTGACGAGTGCCAGAATATGATAACAGCGCTCATCAAGGAGTACAAGCACATAGATATCCTCGTAAACAACGCGGGAATCACAAGAGACGGTCTCATCATGAAGATGAGCGAGGCAGACTATGACGCAGTGCTCGACACAAACCTTAAGGGTGCGTTCAACACAATCCGTCACATGTCACGCTATTTCTTGAAGCAGAAGTCAGGAAGAATTATCAATATTTCATCAGTTTCCGGAATACTCGGAAATGCAGGACAGGCCAACTACAGCGCAAGCAAGGCAGGAGTTATAGGACTCACAAAGGCTGTAGCCAGAGAGCTTGCCAGCCGGGGAATCACAGCAAACGCAGTGGCACCGGGCTTTGTAGAGACAGAGATGACAGATGTGCTTGCCGATGCGGCAAAGGAGAATCTTTTATCACAGATTCCGCTTGGCAGACCGGGAAACACAAAGGATATCGCAAACACAGTATTATTTTTAGCATCAGATGCAGCAGGCTACATCACAGGCCAGGTGCTGTCTGTTGACGGAGGAATGGCAATATGAGTAGAAGAGTAGTTGTAACAGGACTTGGAGCAGTAACACCAATCGGAAATAATGTGGACGATTTCTGGGCAGCGGTAAAGGCCGGAAAAATCGGATTTGACCACATCACAAAATTTGACACAACAGATTATAAATGTCACATTGCAGCAGAGCTTAAGGATTTTAACCCACAGGATTTTATGGACAGAAAGGCAGCAAAGAGAATGGAGCCATTCTCACAGTACGCTGTAGCTGCAGCAAAGCAGGCAATTGATGACAGCGGACTTGATATCGAAAAGGAAGATCCATACATGGTTGGATGTGCCATCGGTTCAGGTGTCGGAAGTCTTCAGGCTATGGAGCGCGAGACACAAAAGCTTTATGAAAAGGGACCAAACAGAGTCAATCCTCTGCTTGTTCCGCTTATGATCTGTAACATGGCAGCAGGAAATGTTTCTATCCAGTTCGGTCTCAAGGGAAAGAGTATCAATGATGTAACAGCCTGCGCTACAGGAACAAACACAATCGGTGAGGCATACAGAAGCATCCAGTACGGTGAGGCTGACGTGATGGTAGCCGGTGGTACAGAGGGCAGTGTATGTCCTATCGGAATCGCAGGATTTACAGCACTTACAGCGCTTTCTACAGTAGATGATCCGACAAAGTGTTCACTTCCGTTTGACAAGAACAGAAGCGGCTTTGTAATGGGTGAGGGCGCAGGAGTAGTTATCCTTGAAGAGCTTAAGCATGCGAAGGCAAGAGGCGCAAAGATTTATGCAGAGGTAGTCGGATACGGCTGCTCATCGGATGCATACCATATCACATCTCCGCAGGAGGATGGCGCAGGCGCAGCAAGAGCCATGACCAATGCCATGAGCGATGCAGGTGTCACACCGGCAGATGTAAAATACATCAATGCTCACGGAACAGGCACACATCACAATGATCTCTTTGAGACAAGAGCAATCAAGCTTGCGTTCGGTGATGAGGCTGCAAATCTTAAAATCAATTCAACAAAGTCTATGATAGGACATCTGCTCGGAGCAGCAGGAGCTGTTGAGTTTATAACATGTGTGAAGGAAATCCAGGATGGATTTATACATAAGACTGTTGGCTATGAGACTCCTGATGAGGAGATTGACCTCAATTACTGCAAGGACAGCTATGAGGAGCCTGTTGAGTATGCACTGAGCAATTCACTGGGATTCGGTGGACATAATGCAAGTATTCTGCTCAAGGCTTATAAATAAATAGCTTCTGCTTTTTTAGGGGCTTCGCGAATGTAGGCTGTGAGGTCCGGGGAGCACACAGTATATTCCTCGTGAAAAATATGAAGTCAGTCACGGCATTTTGCACGGACAGGCTGTGATATGGTGTTAGTGCTTCATGCTATTGGAGTGGATGGAACGCCGTGACAGTCCATATTTTTCATTCAGAACACACTGTGTGCTTCCCGGCTCCACGTTATTGAGCGCGAAGCATGTGCGCAGTTTAGGTTTATGGAATACTTTGTGCTTCATTGCTCCACTTTGTGGAGCTCGAAGAATGTAAATAGTTTACAGTAAGTTGAGAAAGGATATATGCAATATGTCAGTTTTGAATACGCAGCAGATTATGGATATTCTGCCGCACCGCAGTCCGTTTCTTCTCATTGATACGGTTGAGGAGCTGCAGCCGGGCGTAAAGTGTGTGGCTAAGAAGAATGTGACTATGAATGAGCCACATTTTATGGGACATTTTCCGGGAAATCCGGTGATGCCGGGAGTGCTTATTATTGAGGCTTTGGCGCAGACCGGTGCAGTTGCCATTCTTTGTCAGGATGAGTGGAAGGGTAAGACTGCATATTTTGCAGGCATCAATAATGCCAAGTTCAAGCAGAAGGTGGTTCCGGGAGATACTCTGGAGCTGACCACTGAGATTATAAAGGTTAAAGGTCCTATCGGTGTGGGCAAGGCTGTTGCCAGGGTAAACGGCAAGGTTGCCTGTATGGCGGAGCTTACATTTGCAATAGGTTAATTGCATAAGGAGACATTATGAAGTTATTCAAGAAGAAAGATAAAAATATAGAGGCTGATGAGGCTTTAGCAAAGAACGCTGAGAACGCAAAAACAGCCGCAGATGGCAAAAATGCCGGTGCAGCACAGGAAGCAAAAGAGGATGTCCCTGAGACAATTGTTTGTCCCAAGTGTGGCAAGACTGTGCTCAAATCAGTTGTAAAACAGCACAAATACGTCTGCTATGAGTGTAATTATTATTTCCGTGTGCGTGCTAAAAACAGAATCAGAATGGTTTCCGACAAGGAAGCATTTGAGCCATGGTTTACAGAGCTTACAACAGGAAATCCTCTCAATTTCCCTGAGTATGAGGAGAAAATTGCAAAGACTCAGGAGAAAACAGGACTATCTGAGGGTATTGTCATCGGTAAGACAAAGATTTACGGCGAGGAGACAGTGCTTGGTGTAATTGATTCAAGATTTATGATGGGAAGCATGGGTCATGTGGTTGGTGAGAAAATCACAAGCGCATTTGAGCGTGCCACAGAGGAAAGACTTCCGGTTATATTATTCTGCTGTTCAGGCGGTGCCAGAATGCAGGAGGGTATCATTTCACTGATGCAGATGGCAAAGACCTCAGCCGCAGCAAAGCGTCACTCAGAGGCAGGACTTTTATATGTGCCTGTACTCACAGATCCTACAACAGGTGGTGTGACAGCCAGCTTTGCAATGCTTGGAGACATCATTCTTGCAGAGCCAAAGGCACTTATCGGTTTTGCGGGTCCTCGTGTTATCGAGCAGACCATCGGACAGAAGCTGCCTGAGGGCTTCCAGAGGGCAGAGTTCCAGCTTGAGCACGGCTTTGTGGATATGATAGTTGAGCGTGAGGATTTAAAGAAGACTCTTTACAAGATTTTACGTGCTCACAGACCTACCACTGGTTATGCCAATTTTGATCCGCTTCACTCAGACGACAATTACGAGCCGACAGAGCTTATGAAGGAGCGAGAGGCAAAGGCTAAGCCATTTAAGGTATGGGACAAGGTCAGCGCCGCAAGACAGATTAAGAGACTTGCATCGGTTGACTATATGGACTATATTTTTGATGAGTTTATGGAGCTGCACGGAGATAGATATTTCCGCGATGACCCGGCTATCGTAGGTGGAATCGCATATTTAGACGGCCAGCCGGTCACAGTTATCGGTGTCCACAAGGGAAAAGACCTTGAAGACTGCGCAAAGAGAAACTATGGTATGCCATCACCTGAGGGCTACCGCAAGGCACTGCGCCTCATGAAGCAGGCAGAGAAATTCAACCGTCCGATCATAACCTTTGTCAATACATCAGGAGCTTATCCTGGAATGGAAGCAGAGGAAAACGGACAGGGTGAGGCAATCGCAAGAAACCTTTATGAGATGAGCGGCATCAAGGTGCCAATCCTTTGTCTCATGATAGGAGAAGGCGGAAGCGGCGGAGCTTTAGCTCTTTCTGTAGGAAATGAAGTGTGGATGATGGAAAATGCCACATACTCAATCCTCTCGCCTGAGGGCTTTGCATCTATCCTCTGGAAGGACGGAAAGCGTGCAAAGGAAGCCGCAGAGGTAATGAAGATTACAGCACACGACTTAAAGGAGCTTGATGTCGTGGATGATATAATACCTGAGTTTGGCGGAGCCGACGAGGATGCCCTTTCATCAATCGGAAACTACATGAAGGGCAACATGAAGAAATTCTTGGAAAAAGAAAGCAAATTGACAAAGGACCAGCTCTTGGAGGAAAGATACAAGCGTTTCCGCAAGTTCTAGTCCCGGAAAGGAAATTCTATGAAGATAGTTGGAACAGGAAGCTGCCTGCCACAGAGAGTGGTCTCAAATGATGACCTGGCAGCCATAATGGACACATCTGACGAGTGGATCAGCTCGCGTACAGGAATAAGAAACAGACACATTGCAACGACTGAGACAACCACCTCACTTGCCTGTGATGCAGTAAAAAGTGCGCTGCAGGATGCGGGAATTGACGGAAGTGAGATAGACTTGATAATAGCGGCAAGCGTATCCACAGACAAAATTGTTCCATCGCTCGCATGTCAGATTCAGGCTGAGATAGGTGCCGAAGGTGCAGTGGCATTTGACATAAATGCCGCATGCTCAGGCTTTTTATTCGGGCTTGCCACAGCAGATGCGTATTTTAAGACCGGCAGGTTTCACAAGGCAGTTGTAGTGGGGGCAGAGGTTCTTTCAAAAATAATGGACTGGAATGACAGAAGCACCTGTGTACTTTTCGGAGACGGAGCAGGAGCAGCGGTTGTGACAGACGAGGGCGATGCTTTTAAGGGCTTTGTACAGGGCTCGGACGGAAAAGGCGGTGAGGCGCTTGACGGAGACAACCGTCCAGTAGTCAATCCGTTTACCGACAATGGAAAGCAGTCTGCACTCGGTGGCTATGTCACCATGGACGGTCCTGCTGTATACAAGTTTGCGGTAAAGACAGTGCCAAAGGCTATAAATGAGCTGCTTGATGAAATCGGCTGGAGCGCAGATGATGTGGATGTCTATGTGCTGCATCAGGCCAATATCCGTATTATTGAGTCGGTTGCCAAAAGGCTTAAGCAGCCTATGGACAAATTTCCGACCAATTTACAGCAGTGTGGAAATATTTCTGCGGCAAGTGTGCCGATTTTGCTTGATAAAGTCCGCAAAGATGGTATGATAAAGCATGAGGAAAAAATAATTTTATCAGGCTTTGGAGCAGGGCTTACATGGGGAGCCTGCGCCATAGAGTGGCAATAGAAAGAGGTATTTATGACGGCAGATGAAACTTTAAATGAATTATTGGTGTGTCTGTTCAAGGATTTGACAGAGATAGAGGGCAGATGTCTGATAACAGACGAATTTTCTGATATTTCTATCAACGATATGCATATAATAGAGGCAATAGGAGTCGATGAGCCAAAGCGCTCCGGCACCGTAGCCAAGCTTATGTCTATCACTCTGGGCACACTGACAAAGGCAATAGATGGTCTCACCCGCAAGGGATACGTGAACCGTATCCGCAGTGAGGAGGATAAGCGTGTGGTAAAGCTCTCACTCACCGACAAGGGAAAGAGTGCATACTATCATCATGAGCAGTTTCACCGTCATATGATAGAGCATATAAAGGACGATCTTTCGGATGACGAAATGAAAGTTCTTATAACTTCACTTGCAAAACTCTCGGATTATTTCAAGGTGGTATATTCCGATGATGAGGAGAATCAGTACCAAAACTGGGATAATATAAATGAAGATAATAAATAAAATGAATTTTTTTTATATAAAACTTTCAAAAATTACTTGATTATAGCAATAGATTTATATAAAATAAACTTGTTGATGTGAAAAATAATTTTGTAAAGGAGATATAAAAATGAGCTATGTTGATGAAGTACTCGAAGTAGTAAAGAAGAAAAACGCAGATCAGCCTGAGT
>ERZ773239.799-NODE-799-length-28903-cov-6.323905_pt1 | contig 28903 bp, 26 predicted proteins | sample MGYA00580521_ERZ773239 | MGnify/ENA primary metagenome ERZ773239 (study PRJEB29015, sample SAMEA2737801) | human gut metagenome | biome: human gut; feature: human-associated habitat; material: faeces | place: China | collected 2012 ... | reverse complement strand
AATTTGTTATGTGTTTACTGTTCATTAATATCACTCCTTGGGCACATATTAACACTTTTAAACACATTCATCAGTATTTTAATTGACTATATATTCCTCCTTTGTTTTTTTATTTTAAAAATCTTTTTTAAATATTTATGCACTTAATTTTGTAAAAAAATAATAAAATAAAGGCACCCGATAAACGGGCACCTTTTATTTAATATCTAGATAAGATTTTATTACCTCTTCAAGTATTTCATCTCTTTCAAGTTTTCTAAGTAAAGCTCTTGCTCCGTTATAACTAGTAATGTAAGAAGGGTCCCCTGAAATCAGATATCCTACCAATTGGTTTATTGGGTTATATCCCTTTTCTTTCAATGCTGTATACACATCATTTAAAATTGATTTAGTCAAATCCTCTTTGTTAATGTTTAAGTCAAATTGCATTGTTTTATCAAGATTATTTTCCATATTGTAGCTGCTTACTTGCAGCTTCACCTCCTTACGAAAGTATTTTTAATTTTAATCATTTGAAAATCGAATAATTAATTTATTAATTATATTATACCCTAATTTTACATAATTGTATACTATACAAATTAATTATTTTACTAATTTTTCTATTGTTTGGAAAGCAGTTTCAATTGCTGTTTCGATATTTTCTGGTTTCTTACCACCTGCTTGAGCCATATCTGGTCTTCCACCACCGCCTCCTCCTACAACTGTTGCAACTTCTTTAATTATCTTTCCACAATGTATTCCCTTATCTAATACATCTTTAGTTGCCATAGTTATTAAGTTAACTTTATCACCTAAATTACTTACTAAAACAACTACACCTGAACCCATCTTACTTCTAATTTTATCAGCTAAATCTCTTAATGCATTTCCATCAACACCTTCTAAAGCATAAGCTATAGTTTTAACACCATTAATGTCTTTTGCACTATTTAATATATCATCTAAAGCCCCACTAGTAAGCTTTGATTTAAGTTCTGCAATTTCCTTATCCTTTTCCTTAAGTTCTGCACCTTGAGATGATATTTTCTTTAAAACATCCTTTTCAGTACACTTAAGTGCTGAACAAGCTTCTTTTAATAATCTTTGTTTTTCTTCCATGTATTTTATAGCAGCTCTTCCTGTTAAAGCTTCTATTCTTCTAATTCCTGCAGCAACACCTGTTTCAGAAACTATTTTAAATAATCCAATTTCTCCAACATTAGATACGTGAGTACCACCACAAAGTTCTTTAGAGAACTCTCCAGCTACAACTACTCTTACCTTATCACCATATTTTTCATCAAAAAGTGCAGTTGCTCCAGATTCCTTAGCTTCTTCAATAGTCATAAGCTTAGTTTCAACAGTATCAACTTCCATTATTTTATCATTAACTAAATCTTCAACTTTTTGAATTTCTTCTGGTGTCATAGCTTGGAAATGAGTAAAGTCAAATCTTAATCTTTCATTATCAACAAATGAACCAGCTTGATGAACATGAGAGCCAACAACTTCTTTTAATGCAGCTTGTAACATATGAGTTGCTGTGTGATTTTTACAAATGTTTGCTCTTATAGCTTTATCTACAGTTAAAGTAACTTCTTCATTTAATTTAATACTTCCTTCTTTAACTTCAACATAATGAACTGTTTTACCACCAACATTTTTCTTAGTGTTGTAAACATAAGCAGAACCATTTGCTCCAGTTATCATACCAGTATCACCAATTTGACCACCCATTTCAGCATAGAAAGGAGTCTTGTCAGTTAAAATATAACCCTTAGTTCCAGTAGTTAATTCATCAACAAAATCTTCATCAGTTGCAATAACTACAACTTTTCCATTTGCTGTAGTAGATGTATATCCAACAAATTCTGTTTCAACATCAGCCTTAACTTTGTTTATTGGATTTTCATCAGCTCCCATGTAAGAAGTTTCTCCTCTTGCACTTCTAGCTCTTTCTCTTTGAGCTTCCATTTCCTTTTTAAACTCTTCATGATCAACAGTCATATTCTTTTCTTCAAGAATTTCTTCTGTTAATTCTAATGGGAATCCATAAGTATCATATAATTTAAATGCTTTTTCTCCAGAAAGTACTGTAGATTTAGCTTCTTCTAATTCTTTAATATAACCATTTAAGATATTCATTCCACCATCAATAGTTTCATTAAATCTTTCTTCTTCTAAAGTTATTATCTTAGTTATATAATCCTTGTTTTCAACTAATACTGGATAATTTCCACCATAGTTTTCAACAACTGCATCTACAACTTCCTTTAAGAATAGTCCCTTAATTCCAAGTAATCTTCCATGTCTTGCAGCTCTTCTTAAAAGTCTTCTTAAAACATATCCTCTTCCTTCATTACTTGGTTGAACTCCATCAGATATAAGCATAGTTACTGCCTTAACGTGGTCTGTTACTATTCTTAATGAAACATCACTATTTGCATCTTTTCCATATTCTACACCTGATAAAGCAGATACCTTATTTAAGATATTCTTTACTGTATCAATTTCAAATATGTTATCAACGCCTTGCATTATAGTTGCAATTCTTTCAAGTCCCATACCTGTATCAATATTTTTATTCTTTAATGGAGCATAGCTACCATCTTCTTGCTTATCAAATTGAATAAATACTAAATTCCAAAACTCAACTATTCTATCAGCATCAGATGCAGCAACAAAATCTTCTACATTTGTTACAGGTGCTACATTTTCACCTCTATCATAGTGAATTTCTGTACATGGACCACATGGACCAACTGTTCCAACTTCCCAGAAATTATCATCCTTACCTAATCTAAATATTCTGCTTGGATCTATATCTGTTTTAGTAGTCCAAATTTCATAAGCTTCATCATCTTCTAAGTATATAGTTACATATAACTTATCTTTAGGTAACTTTAAAACTTCTGTTACATATTCCCATGACCATGGAATAATTTCATTTTTAAAATAATCTCCAAATGAGAAATTTCCTAACATTTCAAAGAAAGTACCATGTCTTGAAGTCTTTCCTACATTTTCTATATCACCAGTTCTTATACACTTTTGACAAGTAGTAACTCTACTCTTTGGTGGTTTTTGTATTCCTGTGAAATATGGCTTAAGTGGTGCCATACCTGCATTTATTAATAATAAACTCTTATCATTTTTAGGTACTAATGGAAAACTTTCCATTCTTAAATGTTCCTTAGATTCAAAAAAGCTTATAAAACTTTCTCTTAATTCATTTGCTCCCATGAATTTCATTTTTTTCAACCTCCAACTTTTTATAACTTAATTGGGATGTCGCATTAAGAATAAATACTACAATGTATTATATTAATTTTTATTTTTTAAAACAATATATTGTGTATAAAAATTTTAGTGCAACAGCCCCTTTTTCTTTGGAAATTCAACTAACAAAAAAAGTCTTCATCCCTAAAGACCAAGGGACGAAAACTTATAATTTCCGCGGTACCACCCTAATTATGTATAAAACTTATACATCACTTAAAGTAAAAATAAGCTCCAAGATAGCTTCAATATGTCAAATAAGAAGTTTTCACCAGCCACTTCCTCTCTTAATATTTAAATCATATTTACTCATTCTCTTCATTGCTTTTTGCTATTTATTTATGACAAAATTATATTTCATTTACTCATTTCTGTCAATAAACAGTTCATTTTGAATAAATTTAATATATTTATTAATTATTTTAACCAATATTTCAAAATAAATAATAATCTATATCATCATAAATAACTTTTATTATTACTGCAATTGGAACAATTAATACCATTCCAATTACCCCACCTATTTTATCACCTAATACTAATAAAATAATAATAACAATAGGATGCATATTAGTGCTATCCCCTGTAATTTTAGGAGCTAAAAAATTTCCTTCAAATTGTTGAATAAAAAAAACACCAATTGCTGAAATTATTCCCTTACTAACTGAACTAGTAAGAGCCATAAATATAATAGGTATACCTCCTATTATGGGTCCAAAATAAGGAATTATATTGGCAACTCCATTTATTATTGCTAAAACCAAAGGAAATTTTACCCTAAGTATTAAAAGTAAAATAAAGGATAAAACTCCTATTATTAATGATAATAATAATTGGCTAAATATATATCTACTTAATATTTTATCTATATTTTTATTTATATTTTTAACTATTATCCTCTTATCTGTTGGTAAAAGTAATAAAAGTTTATTATAAATAAGCTTTGAGTCAGCTAAGAAATAATAAGTTGTAATTGGCACTATTGCAAGACTAACCATATTTTCAGCCATACTAAGTAAATTATCAATTAAATTAACAGATAAACTACTTAAAAACCTATTAATCTTTTCTCCAGTTTGTATATAAAGAGTTTCAAACCATGGCAATTTATCTAATTTAAGACTTATTGCCAAATTTAATATGTATTCTTCAATATTATCTAGCATGATTCCAAAATTTCCACTTTCATTTAATATGGTTGGAATTATGCTATATAAAAGCCCTATAAATATAATTAAAAACATTACTATAATTAATAATGAACTTTTTTTAGAAGATAAATTAAATTTTTTGCTTAAATAATTTCTTAAAGGCTTTAATGTGTATGCAATTATTATTGAAATTATCAATAAGTTTACAACTGATCTTATTGGAGCTACAAAACAATATATCATTATTAAACTAATTAATACTATTATAAAAATCAATAATTTTATAATTAAATTTTTATACTTTTTGAACATCACTATCGCCCCCTAAATTATGAGGTAAAGTTTTTAGCTTAACCCTTGAGTTTCCATTATATAAGATATATTCATCACAAAGAGTACAATGCTTTAATGTTATTACTTCTTTACCTTTAAGCATTTTGTCAAATATTCCAGAACTCATAATAATACCTTTTATCTCAAAATTTTGCTTATCTATTATTAAGTCTTCAAGAACACCTATAAGTTTTTTCTCTTTATTAATTATATCCACATATCTAATTTCCTTAAACTTTAATCCCTCAAAATTTGAAGTACCTTTAATTTTCATATCTTCATCAATAGAAATAATTGAATCTACTGAAACATACATTTGTTTTTTAAATATTGATGTAGGAGAAATTGTAAATCCCCTCACAACCCCCTTATAAAAATCTATTGAAATATCTTCTACAACTCCAATATACTTATTTTTTGAATCATATATTTTCATTAAATAAAAGTCTCTCCACTTAAACATGATTTCACCTCTAAAAATATAGTAAATTTAGTATTTACATATTTCATGGAAATTATTAGTCAATTCAAGTAGCAAGCTTGGAATAGTTTCAAGTGACAAACTAGAGCACAAATTGAGCTAATGCTAAATTTTCCCCTTCACTACTAACTCACTTGCCACTTACCACTTGCCACTTGCCACTTTCCACTTGCCACTTGCCACTTTCCACTTGCCACTTGCCTCTTGTCACTTGTCACTTGTCACTTGCCACTTACCACTTGCCACTTGCCACTAACTACTCATTCCTATCCTATAATCTTGTGGAGATATTCCTACATGTTTTCTAAATACATTACTAAAATAATGTTGAGTATTATATCCCACCATTTTAGAAATATCATTTAGCTTTAATTCATTATCCCTCATTAAAATTATTGCATTTTTTATTCTCACATTAGTTAAATAATCTGCAAAATTCATTTTCAAATCTCTTTTAAAAACTCTAATTAAATATGCTTGACTAACTTTCATTACATTAGCCACTTCAGCAATACTTAGGTTTTCATTAAAATAATTCCTATTAATATATTTTTGAACTTCAATTAACATATCAGATTTTTTACTTTTATCAATTATCCTATTGCATAAAGAGTTATATACTATATTTATTTGAACAGGATCCTCTCTTAAAAATGATGCACAAATAACAACATTAACCTTTAATTTTTCATTAATGTTATCTTCTAAATTGTTTACTGCATGATGCCATCTTTTTATTGGATTAACATCACATAAAATCACAACTTGTCCCTTAGAATCAACAATAACATTTAAGTACTTAAAATCACTCATTATTTCCTTTGCAATATTACTAATTGCAAAACTTAAATTTTCAGCCTCCCAATCTATTTCATAACTGTTTTCACCCTTTACAAGAGTCTTAACAACAACAAGTGCCATTGTCTTACTATAAACTACATCAAATTTTTTCATTTCATCTGCTAAATTATAGCTTTTTACTTTTCCCAATATCCATTTTCTTAAGAACTTTTCCTTTTCAACATTCCATTGAAAATTATTGACTTTTTTATTATCATCCTCAGCAACTAAAATTTTAACCAAAGCAATTTCCTCCTTGTTATACCATTTTCAACAATACATTCTTAGCTTTATAGCATAGTCATATTATTAAATTAACCTAAAGTTCAAAGTATAAAATTCTAAATAAACGCTTTAATTAATATTTCAATTATCAAAATTAAATTTATTATTGTTAATTTAAAAATACAAAATATATTTAAACTACATTTACTATACCTTAGCCTATATACTATATATAATAAGCTAACTTAAAGAATATACTACATAAGTATATTTATTTAATTATTCTTACAAGTATTTAACTTTATTTTAATAATTTTACTTTTACATAACTTATTTTAATTTATTACTTTCTTTTTTTATTTTACTATTACAATTTAAATCTTTTTCTTCATAAATAATATATTTTTTATAAAAATTAAAAGCAATAAACAATGAAATTAAATATATCATCCCTTTAAATCCACCAGCATTTAATCCAACAAATATTGCAATTAATACACTTAATTGTGATAATTCCAATGATGCTGATAATAACTTAGGTTCTAATATATTTCTTGTTATCATTATTACAGAAAATAAAATAATTAAAAACACAACTATTACAAACTTTCCACTAAAAAAATAAATAACTACTAAAGGTAAAAATACTAAAATCATACCCACAATAGGCAATAAATCTAAAATCATACATGTAAAGCTCAACAATAATGAATATGGTATTTTTAAAATATTAAAACCTATGAAAGTTATTACAAATGTACAAAAAACTAAAAATGAATATGTTCCAACATATTTAAATACAATATCTTTAATTTCTAATATTATTTTTATATATTTTTCATACTGATCATTTTCATTAAACTTATTTTCTTCATTTGGTGAATATTTTCTTTTTATAAACTTTTTTAAAAATACAAAACTTGATAATATGGCAAATATTATTACTGATATTATATATGGAAGAGCGGAAACTACATTTATTATTCCATTAACTATCCCCTTACTAAAATCTAATGCATAATTTGACATATCAGAAATAAACTTTGTTATATTTGTTTTTAATGTATCTAAAATTGATTCATCTATGTTTTCAAATCCTGATAAAGATTTTTGTAACATATCACTTATTTCTGAACCATTATTATAAATATAATCATATCCTTCTGTTGCTAAATCTTTAATTTCAGAAGAAAAATAAACCACACCAACAACTAATACCGAAACTGTAATAACATAAAAAATTAATGTTGAAATAATTGCTGCTATTTCACCCCTTATATTAAACCTTTTTATAATAAATTCTGTTGGCTTTTGCAAAATTGAAGCTGCAATTAACCCAATAATAAATGGTATAGTATATTTTATTGTTCCTGCTATAATAATAAAAGCAATTGTAAATAAACAAAAGAAAATTAATATATTTGCAAAAGGCTTTACTTTTTTTACCATTTCATTAATATATTCCATTTTATTTCACCACCAACCTTTATATAAATATTTATCTATAAAAAAATAAAAGGAACTAGTTTTAAGTAACTCCCCTTATATATATATTATTAAATTATTTATTAAATTCGAACTCTACTTTATTATTGTAAAAAGTCTATACTCCTTTTCTAATATATTAGATAACTCGGATCATCTCCTTTTCCCACCTTATTATAAGGCTTGATTTTACAATTAATTGAATACTCATTTTTCTTTTTTACGCAAGCCCCTATTTTGTTATTCTTTTATATTACATAAAACTTTACTTATATATTAATATTTTAACTGTGTATATAATTTTTAGCAATATTTCCCAAACAAAAAAAGTACCTCTTATCTTTCATTTTTTATAAGAGATACTTTCTTTTAATTATATATATCTGAAAATTCTATATTAAATTTTTCTACTTTTGAAACTATGCTTTTTTCTCTAACATTATTATTTTTAAAATTTTTCATTTTTCTTATTGGCAATTCAATACAAAATTGAGTTCCTTCTTCAAATTCAGTATTTACATACACTTCACCATTGTGAAGTTTAACTAATGATTTAACTAATGTAAGACCAATTCCAGTACCTTCTGCTCTTCTTGTTAAAAGACTTTCAGATTGAGTGAATCTTTCAAAAATTCTAAGCCTATCTTCAAAATTTATCTTTTCTCCATCATTGGAAATCTTAATAATAACTTTATTACATCTATCATTAACTTCCATATCAACATAAATATTGCCACCATGAGATGTAAATTTCATTGCATTAGAAAGTAGATTTAATATTATTCTTTCTATTTGATCTGGATCACATGCAGTTATTATTTCCTCTTCTATTGTATCAAATATAATATTTCTTTTATTATCTTTCATATACTCTGCAAGTGATTAAACTATATTTTCTACCACTTCAACTATATTATAATTTCCCATATTAATAGAATAAAAGTTACCATCTATTTTGCTCATATCAATTAAGTTATTTGCAATCTTTAAAATCCTATATGAATTTTGTTTTATATTACTAAGACATTTATTAAACATATTATAATCAGGATATTCATTATTAACTTCAATATAATTCATTACTAACTGCACTGTAGATAGTATTATATTTAAAGGTGTCTTAAATTCATGAGATAAATTTGCAAAAAATTCTGTTTTTAAACTTTCAATTTCTACAGCATGTTTAAGATTTTTTTTATCTTTAATAAAGGATAATATTATACATATATATTTTATAAACTCTTCATTTATTTTCTTTGGTTTATTTTCATAATAAATATGTATACACCCTAAAAGATTATTGTTTATTTTTAATAAATATATGTATTTAACACTATTAAAATTTAACTTTTCTTCAATTTTACACTCATAATTGTAAAAATAATTTTTTTCAATATCCATTGTTATATTATAGCTTTCTTCAAAAAATGCTTCATCTTCCCCAAAATGATTATTTAATATCATTGCATTTTTATTTTTATCATATAAATATAATCCAACCTCATTACATTTAACTGCTGATTTTAAATCTTTTAAAATTCCATAATAAACTGAAGAAGAATTTAATATCTTAGGATTGTTCATTATTTTATTTGAATTTTCATTAATGCTTATTTGCAAAGACTTATCTTCACTTACAAACTTTGCAATTCCACCTATTTTTACTTTATCTTTATCATTATTCAATAATGCCTTAAATATTTCATATCTTGTTTCTATATTATCATTTATTATTTTATCTTCTACAAATTCTTTATCACCATTTTCTAAAACACTTTTATCACTTTCATCACAAATATGAGCAAGTGTTTTAGGTCTTATATCATAATCATTTTTCCCTATTATTTCTTCTTTTTTAATCCCCAATTTCTTTTCTGTTGCTAAATTAACATATTGATATATTCCATTTGTATCTTTAATAAAAATTTCATATGGAATTTTATCTAATAGTTCTTCTAAATCTTCTATTGTATAATTTCTTTTATCTATTTTGTTTACACTCATTATTTAATTCCACCCCCACATAAAATTTACATTTCCCCATCATATTTTTGCTTTATTATAACATATTATACTAAAAAAGTATAATAAACAACAAATATTATACTTTTTTTCAATCTTAACAATACTTTTAACTATCAATTAATTTTCCCATAATATACAAAAAAGAAGCCAAAATTAATTTGACTTCTTTTTGAATTTATTTATGTTTACATTTATGCTTAACAACTAACTCATATAAAGTTGCAACTGGTGCTCCTGTACCGCCCTTTGGTGTAGTATCACTTGAAGATTCAACCCAAGATGTCCCTGCTATATCTAAATGAAGCCAAGGCTTATCTTGCACAAATTCTCCAATAAACATACCTGCTGTAATACAACCTCCATAACGTCCACCAATATTCTTAAAATCTGTAAAATCACCCTTATAAAGCTTCTTATAGCATTTATCATTAGGTAATCTCCAGAACTTTTCTCCACTTCTCTTTGAAGCAGTAATTAATTCATCATAGAATTCATCATTATTACTTATAACTCCAGTTATTTCAGTTCCAAGTGCAACTAAAGCAGCACCTGTAAGAGTTGCAACATCAACTATCTTATTTACATTTTCCTTTTCAATAATGTAAGTAACAGCATCTATTAAAGTTAATCTTCCTTCTGCATCAGTATTTAATACTTCAATAGTCTTTCCTGCCATTGAGCCAATAATATCTCCAGGCTTATAGCTTCCACCAGAAATAGCATTTTCACAAGCTGCAATTACTGCAACTACATTTTTTTCAACTTTATTTTTTGCAAGTGCTTGCATTGTTCCAATAACAGCTGCTGCTCCACCCATATCACTTTTCATTGTATCCATAGATGATGATGGTTTAAGAGAATATCCACCAGTATCAAAAGTAAGACCTTTTCCTACAAGACCAACTCTTTCATTACTATTTCCATTGCCATTGTATCTCATTACTATTAATCTTGGCTTATGAACTGAACCCTTTCCTACCTCTAAAAAGGCCTTCATTCCTAACTCCTCAATTTTCTCTTCATTAAATACTTCTACTTCAAATCCACTTTCTTTTCCTGCTTTTACTGCCCTTTGTGCTAAAGTTTCAGGATATAATACATTTGAAGGTTCATTTACAAGATCACGAGCTAAAATTATACCATCTGCAACATTGATAGCTTCTTGTATTTTTTTTCTCATTTTATCAACTTTTTCTTTTGGAGCCCCTAAAATTGTTACATTTGGCAAATAAAATTTTTCATTATTCTTATATTTATCAAACTTATATCCTGCTAATTTTATTCCATGAACTATTGCAGTAGTAATTCCCCCTGTACATAATCCATTAGCCTTTACAAAATTAATACTTAAATCATTAATTTTTAATTTTTCAGCTTGCTTAATTCCCTTTGCTACAGCATTTATTAAATCTACTTTTTCTAATTCATCAAATCTTCCAAGTCCCACAAAAATTTCATAATTTAAATCTTCAGTAGTTTTGTAAAATATCTGACCACTTTTTCCTTCAAATACTTTTTTAGATTTTAGAACTTCTACTATTTTATTGTTTGTTGGCTTGTCTTCATAAACAAGAAAAATATTTCCTTGAAAATTTCCAGCGCTTATATCTCTTACATCTACCATTTCTTTCTCCTTTTTATTATTTTAATAGTTTTTTCTATTATACTACATTTATCAAATTTAATTCTACTCATTTATAATTAAGTTTTTTATTACAGAAAAATACCTCTGGGGTAACTTTCCTCAGAGGCTAAAATTTTTTATAAACACCATCAAATCGATTTGTACAAAAAAATAGTGCCTATAAAAATAAGCACTACCCTTAAACTTAATCACCAACACCAAAATCAGTATTATGATATAAAACTTCAACCTTTGGGTGAGTATTTAAAAATTCATATTCATCTTTAAACCACTGAACTAATTCCTCATCTCTTTTAATTTCAGTAGTATTATTAACAAAAACATTAATAGTTGCATACTTAAAGTGTTCTAAAACAATTTCAATATCTCTTTTAATCATTTCCCTAGTTTGTCCCTTTATTCCAACCATCAAACATACAGATTGGAACTTTTCTGCAACTTCCCTTGGGTCTCTAAACCTAGCATTTTTATTTAAAAAATTATTTCTAAAGTCAAAATCAAAAGTTTCAACTCCAATTTTAAATACTATAGGAATATTAAAAAACTCCCTCATTTCATCTAATCTATTTCTATAACACCAATGACTTTCAAAAAATAAAAGTTTGATTTTCTTTTCATCTACTATCTTTTTTATGTAATTCAAAGTTTCCTTTGGTATTTCAAAGCAACTTCCTGAATTAATTACCTCAAGAACTCCAAATTCACCTGTTATATTATCTAAAACCCCTTTATTTAGCTTATTTAATTCTTCTTCATCTTTTCCATTATCATCAATGTAATCACAAAAACTACATTTTCCCCAAACACATGGAAAAGCTTTTAACAAAACAATTTCTCTACTATTTTTATTAATTATCTTACTATATCTATCCATAAATCTCCCTTTTTTAAACATTAGATTCTAACTTAAAATTATTAGGCATTGCTTTAATAATATTAATTACTAATAATACAATCATCATTTTATCAATAAATTCAGTTAATATTTGAGTTATAAATATACTTGGAACTAATCCTAAACCCATATTTTTTAAATAAATTATAATAATTGAATTTCCTGATGAAGTAATTCCTCCAAACACAACTGCAGATGCAATTGCTGCAACAAGAGCTGAACATATAGCAATTAATAATGTACTAAATGGCATAATAGCTTTCTTTTTAAAACCACCTTTTTTATAAATTATACCTGCTAAAAGCCCAACTGTTATTTGTGAAGGTATAAAATATAATGCATATGGGTCAAAAGTCATTGTTGTTATTAAATAACTTAATATCCCTGTGATAATTCCTGCTATTGGTCCAAATAAAAATGCAATTAAAAATGTTCCAATTGTATCAAGGAATATTGGCAGTTTTAATGTCACTGCTATTAGTGCGCCTATTACATTTATACCTATACATAATGATATAAGCACTAACTTTTTTGTGTTGTTTCTTTTCATTTTTTCACTCCTACTCTTAATTTAGTAAGTGTAAGGGAGATTAGATGGTCACTCCAAAAAAACAAACCTCTAAGCATTAAACTTAGAGGTTCTATAAAAAAACTTATAATTTTAAAGTTATAAAATACAAAAATAATTTATAACTAAGCCTAGTTTTTTATAGAGGGATGGTCATACGAACCTCTCCTAGTAAATCTTACTAGATTTTATTCACTTCTCTAATATTATACATTTTTGTGATATTTTTTTCAACATAATTTTAAACTCAATATTTTAACAACTAATTACATATATATTAAAATATTTAATTATATTTTTAACTATATTTACTTAATTGATAATGATTATTGATTTCATATATTTTTTTCATTTATACTTTTATTATTGTATTTTGAATTTTTTGTAAAAATAAATTAAACCTAAAAAACTTTAATTTTATTTATGAGAAATATTATATTGAAATTACACTTTATGATTATCAGCCATTAAAATTCAAATTAACAACACAATAATAAAAATACTTAGGGATGTTGCATTAAGAGTAAATAGTACAATATATTAAAGAATATATTGTGTCTAAAAGTTTTAGTGCTACAGCCCCAATGTTAGTTTTAGGAGGAAACATGAATTTTTTAATTTCTATTATTTTAACTGCTCTTTTAATTTTTATAGGGCACAAATTTATAAAAAAACATTCAATACTTTGCTATATAGTAACTGGAATTATATCATTACTTATAATTATTGCTTCATATAGTGGTGCTATTTCAAGCTTCCCACCATTTATTAAAAACAATATAATGCCACTATTTACAAAAAGCACATTTGCAACTTCTATTTTTGTTGTAGTTATGTATACTGGTGCATTAAAAAATGGAAGTAAATTAATGAAAATATTAATGCCAATTAGAGCAGAATTATCTATTATAGCAAGTATACTTACTCTTGCTCATAACATTAGCTTTGGAAGATATCATTTTGTAACCTTATTTACAAACCCAAAATCAATGTCACTAAATATGATTTTAGCTGCAATAATAAGTATTATTTTAATTGCTATTATGATTCCACTTATGATTACTTCATTCCCAATGATAAGAAAAAAAATGAAATATAAATCTTGGAAAATGCTTCAAAGATCTGCTTATGCTTTTTATGGATTAATTTATATTCATGTAATGCTTATAATGCTTCCAATAGCTAAATGTGGAAACTTACAATCCATATTAAATGTATTAATTTATAGTTTAGTATTTTTAATATATGCTACAATGCGTGTTAATAAAGCATTAAATAAAAAGGTGTTTAATAAATCTAGAACTGTAACATCTTATTGTATAGCAGTTGTAGCTTTTGCCTGCATAACTGCATATGCTCTTATGCCATCATTAGCTCAAAAAAATACTGCTTCTAATAATACTGATTCTGCTTCTAATAATACTAATAAAGCTGATTTTTCATTAAATGAAAATGCTGATTTTTCAAATGATGATTCTTCAAATGATGAAAATGAGATAAAAGATGAAAATTCAGATTCAAATAATGAAGCTGATAATGAAGCTGAAACAAAAGATGTTGCTTCTTTAAATATTGAAGAAAATTTAAATAAAGATAATAAGTCTTTAACGCCTCAAGACAATTTAAAAGATAACAATACTTCTTCAAATGTTGGAAATGAGTCAAACGCTGGAAATGAGTCAAATATAAATAATACTCCTCCAAGCTCTGATAATGCTCCTTCAACTCCAAGTAATCCGCCTTCAGCTCCAAATGACACTCCTTCAAATGAACCTACTGGAAGCACTAGTTCTATTTATAAAGATGGTGTTTATGAAGGAACAAGCTCTGGATATAATGGAAACATTACAGTTAAAGTTACAATTAAAAATGATGTTATTACAAACTTAGTTGTTATTGACACAGTTGATAATTCACCTTTTGTTGATACTGCAATTTCAGGAATATTTGATGCTATACTTAACTCTCAAAGTCCAGATGTTGATACTGTAAGTGGTGCTACTTTTAGTTCTAAGGGACTTATTTCTGCAGTAAAGGCTGCCTTAAAAAATGCAAAAAATTAACAATAAAAAATTTTTTCTAAGCTTAATTATTTTATTAGCGGCATTTTCATCAGCAATATTAATTAAAAACATTGCAATATTAAAAAAACAAACTGATTTAAATGACACAACTAAGCTAACTAAAGAAATTTTTGCAATGGATACAATAATGAGCTTAACTGCTTATACTTCTGCAAATGATGTCTTAAACTTATGTGAACAAAAAATAATTGAATTAGAACACTTATTTTCAACAACTAATGATAATAGTGAAATTTCAATTTTAAATCAAAAAGGTGAAAATACATTATCTCAAGATACCTTTAATTTAATTGAAGAATCCTTAAAAATATGTAATTTAACAAATGGTGCATTAGATATTTCAGTTTATCCCATAGTTAAGTCTTGGGGATTTACCACTGAAACCCCTAATGTTCCATCACTTGAAGAAATAAATTATTTATTACAATATGTAAATTATAAAAATATAACTCTTTCAAAAAATAATAACACAATAAAATTAAATAATAATATGGCAATAGATTTAGGAAGTACTGCTAAGGGATATACAAGTAATACATTAATTAATATTTTAAAAGAACATAATGTAAAATCTGCTCTTTTAAACTTAGGTGGGAATGTCCATGCCTTAGGTTCTAAGCCTGATGGTACCCCATGGAAAATTGCAATTAAAAATCCATTAACCAATAGTAATGCAGCAGTTATTCCCATTGTTAATAAAGCAGTAATTACTTCTGGTGCTTATGAAAGATATTTCATTGATGATAATGGAGTAAAATATGGACATATTATTGATCCTAATACTGGAATGCCAATAAATAATGAACTTCTTTCTGTAAGTATAATTGGCAAAGATGCAGTATTATGTGATGCACTTTCCACTTCCCTTTTTGTTATGGGACTAGAAAAATCTATTGAATATTGGAAAAAAAATAATGACTTTGATGCTATTTTTATAACAAAAGATGGTCATATTTATATTACAGAAGGGATTGAAGATGATATTACCCTTTTAGATGATTTTAGTAATATCTCTCCTAATATAATAAAAAATGAAAATTAAAAAAACTCATATATTTATTTTATTAATTATTTGTTTAATACTTTCCTTTATAAGTTTTATATTGATTAAAATGCCTTCTAAGGGCACAATAGCAAACATATATAAAGATGGAGTATGCATAAAATCAATAGACTTATCTAAAGTTACTTCTCCTTATGAAATAAACTTAACATATGATGATGAAGTTAATATAATTTCTGTTGAAAAAAATAAAATTGCTGTAATTGATGCTAATTGCAATGATAAAATTTGTATTAATCAAGGATATATATCAAATACAATTGCACCTATAATATGTCTTCCTCATAAAGTTATAATAAAAATAGAGGAAAGTCCTAAAATAAGTGAAATTGATGGCATATCACAATAATAAAATGAAAAATTAATAATAAATCACAATAATTGGAGGTGAATTTTGGTGGTAATTTAAAAATTACTTCACTAATATTATGAATACAAGAAGATTGACATCCCTGGCTTTATTACTTAGTATATCACTTATAATATTTATTATAGAATCACAATTGCCATCACTTACACCAATTCCTGGAGTAAAGCTTGGCTTGGCAAATATAATTACAGTTTATGCTATATTTATTCTTTCCCCACTTGATACTTTAATTATATTATTATGTAGAATATTTCTTGGAAGCATTTTTTCTGGTAATATGTCTATCCTTTTATATAGCTTAAGTGGTGGAATCTTATGTTACCTTGCAATGATTATAAGTAAAAAGTTTTTAAGCTTAGAAAACATTTGGATTTGTAGTATTATTGGTGCTATTGCTCATAATATTGGCCAAGTATTAATGGCAATTTTTATTACTAAAACAACATCCTTAGCTTTTTATCTTCCTGTGCTTTTGTTATCTGGAATTATAGCAGGCATGTTTACTGGTTTAACTTCTCAATATCTTATAAGCAAATTAAATATTATTAAAAATTCTATATAAATTTTAAGTAGTATCTCATTCATATTATTTCCTTTTTAATAAATAGTTAAGCTAATAAAAACTATTATCACCTTAAGGAGAACTATGATTTAATTGATACTACTTTTTTTATAAATAATATTAATATGTTTAAAAACAAATATTATGTCAAATCTATTGTCTTTTATATTATATTATTATTTTTTTCCTTTCAATGTTTAAAAAACAAATAATATGGCAAATACCAATAAAACTTAAATTTTTCAAATTGAATTTTTCTTTGTTTAATCCATTTTTTGCCATATTTTTAAATATTAAATTAAATTTAATTATTGTAGTGTGCGACTCTTAAAATAACTCATTATTTCTTTACTTTACTTAATTTACTTAATTTGCTATTTTAGATTATTATCTTTTATAATGTTATCTGTACAAAGAAACAAAATCAAATGAAATTTATTTTTTAAATTTATAAAAAGTAAATTTCACACCAAATTATTTTGAAAAATTTATTTATAAAGGAGGTCTTTGTATGTTTGGTTTAGTACCTTTTAAATTTAACAATGGAGAAAATAACAAAGGATTAACATTAAATGATGTATTTAATGACTTCTTTAATGAAAGCATGTTATCAGATCTTTCTGCTAATGGAGGATTTAAAACTGATATCAAGGAAACTCCAGAAGAATATGTTCTTCACGCAGAATTACCAGGAGTTAAAAAGGAAGATATCAATATTGACTATGATAACAACTATTTAACTATTTCTGCTACAAAAAATACTGATTCTAAGGAAAAGAAAGAAAATTATTTAAGACGTGAAAGAAGCTATGGTTCAGTTTCTAGAGGCTTCTATTTGAATAATGTAAATAAGGATTTAATTAAGGCAAAATTTGATAATGGTGTTTTAAATGTTCATTTGCCTAAGAAAGAAAAATCTGAAAAAGATACTAATAAAATTGTAGTTGAATAATTTATATTAGTGCATAAGGCTATTCCCCTTTTAAGGTAAAAGGCGCAAGTCCTAACCTTGATTAAGGGTAATATAGCATAAAGGGATACTATAGGTGGATTTATTTTTACACAAAAATAAGCATAGATATCTATCACTAAAGTGACTTTCATCTATGCTTATATTATGCAAATCTATATACTACCCCTCAAAATCTTTCTACATCCCCATTTGATAAAATTAATTTCCATCATTTATCACTAATTTAATTTTTTCCTGTGATATCTCTAAAAATAATTCTAGTGTAGCTAAATCTCCTCTACACATTTTAATTATTCTTTCTCTTGAAAGCTTTCTTTGATAATAATCATGAGTATATCTATTTCTTAGCTTTATTATAGCTTGAAGTCTTTTAGAATCCTTAGCTGAAATAAACCCAAAACTACTAGCTAACTCTATTATTTCACTTCCAGATTTATTTGGTATATAATTATCTGTTGATACTAAATAAGTTTCACACATATCTATTATAAACTCACAAAATGAATTAAAATATGAAATCATAGCCTCATTAATTATATCATCTTCACCATCTATATTACGTTTTATACATTCTCGTATTTTAACTAAAAATACTTTGCTTTCTAAAAATTTCTCTTCTAACTTTTCTTTCTTATACTTATAATAAACCATTCCTAAAACTCTCCAAATCCTTTAGATTTTCCTCTCTCATAACTTCCAACGCTTCTCTATCCCTCTTAAAAGCTGAATATCCTAAAACATAATCTAGATATTCTTCTTCTTGAAAAATTATTTTATCATCACTTATTAGTAAGATTTCACTAAAAGGATAATTAAACTCACTAATAAAAGTAAAATGAAGATTGTCATATGAAAAATATTCTGATAATATTTTTTGCAGATAATCTTCAATTTCTATTTCATCATATAATTCTAGCTGATATTTAGAAAGAATCATTATATCTATATCACTTCTATCTTTATCAAAAACCTTTTCATGATAGCTACCAAAAACACATAATGCTATTACCTCTTTCAACTTGGTGGCATCTATTTTGCAATTTTTAAGCATAAGTTTTTTCATATATAATCACCTCAAGTATTTTCAATTAACTATACTTTACTCTATGATAATTATAGCATATTATTATAAAAATCAAAAATTAAAAAATAGCTTTTAACTCCCTTACTTTAATATAATAAATAAATGAAAGAATTTTTTATCTCAAATATAAAAGAAATACTTCCAAATAAAATAATAAAATCTGTAATTTATATTTCTAAAAAAATGAACACTCTAATTGAAGTGCTCATATATCTCTTATCTATAAAATACATCTGTAATCATAAAATTAGTGCCATACTTTTCATTTTCTATAATACCACTATTTCCCCATTTACCAAAACCAGCTTCAACTGCTAAAGGTCGTGAACTACTCTCCACTTATAGAATTGGGAGCTTCTTGGTCAATATACTACTATTGATTACAACATACTACTCTTGTTGACTATCGTCAAGTGCTATCCATCTCCCACTTATAGAAGATGGGAGAATTTCGCACATTAAGGTTAAATAAGGATATTGCTTTTTATTTTTATTTATATAAGTAAATAGCGGTTTTCCTTGAACATATTGCATATCTATAAACATTCCTCCTAATGTTATAAACAGTAGTGTATTAAACTATTTTTTATTAGCTATCTTTTATTTTTTGTTAAAATATAAAATTTAATTCAATATTAAACTTTACAATTTTCTGCACCAAAAAAAAGCAACACTTGATATAATTCAAATGCTGCTTATATTAAGGTTATTAATAAAACTCAATTTTATTCCATGCTTGTTTCTTTATTTATAATATTCCAAAATTCATCTTCATTAATTATTTCTATTCCAAGCTGCTTAGCCTTTTCTAACTTGTTCTTACCAGCCTCTTCCCCTATAACAAGAATATTTGTTTTTCCACTTATGCTTGTTGGAGAATCTGCCCCATATCTTATAGCTGTAGCTCTCATCTCAGCTCTACTTTTAGACATATCACCAGTAAAAACTATTTTCTTTTTATTAAATATATCCTTTATTAAATTATTCTTAGCAAACTCAATCATTTCTTTTTCTTCTGCAACTTTTTCCTTATCCTTTGCAAACTTTCTAAAACTATTAGACTTTGCTGAACTTTTAGTACCATCTTTTCCTTGTTTATTATCATTGTTTGAAACTGCTCTTGATATACTTAAAGCACACCATCTTTCTGGCTTTATAACTTTTAATAAATCTAATAAATCCAAAACATCTTGTAATGCATTGTGTGATTGTCCTTTTTTGATATTATAATGCTCTAATAAGTTAACTAACTTATATGATGGTAAAACTTCTTTTTGCTTTATTGTATTCATGCTGCAATAAAACTCTTGTTTATCATCAACCCACCCCCAATAGCTTAAGAAGTTTCTATCAAAGCTTGCATTATGAGCTACTAAAGGATATTTATATTTTTTTAGTAAATTCTTAAATTGTGTTTTAAGTTCTTCATTTTCTTCAATTGCTTCTAATCCATCTCCATATCCATTTTTATATTTTTCCTCATCAGTAATTATTGCTAAATGTAAGGTATCTATTACTCTATAATCTTCAACAACAACTGCTGCAACTTCTCTTATTCCATCAGCAGGACTGAAGCTTCTTGGAGTTTCTATATCTACAATTATAAATCTTTCTTTTTTCTGCATATCTAATAGGTAATCTGGATGTATACTATGTAATTCATCATTTATATTTAATATTATTTCATTATTATCAACTATTCCAACAACATCACATTTTACTGAATCTCTAGTGTATGCACCTTTGTAATATAATTCCTTAATTTCATTTGCTTTTGGACTTATTATTTTTAATTCTTTTAATGTTTTTATTTTTTCTTCTTGTGATTCAAACCTTTTCCATTCCCTTTTTGGACTTATCATATTTATACCTCTATTTCAACTTTATAAAATATTAATAATTTTGTCATAGTTTCATTTATAACTTTCTTCTTTAATGTTTCAAAATATTCATTAATTACAGGAATTTCAGCTCTATATTCAGTTTCCTTTTTCTTATCCTTTATTTCTATATCATATTTATCTAATATACTTTTACAAGTATCTTCTGTCACCCAATCATAAATCCACTGTATCTTATTTTTTAACTCTAATATAGAGTTTTCATTGGATGCTTTTTTTAATGAATCAATAATAAACAAAACTGAACTTCTACTTGAACAAATCACTCTAAAACATTCAGTTAATTTATGAATATCTATTTCTTTTCTTTTACTTTTATCCTTTGTCCATCTTCCATTTATGCTATTTATTATTTGCTGTTCCATTGCTTCTATCATAAATTTATATCTCCTTATACTATTCCATTTGTTTCTATAAATTCTATACTTATCAAATAGTATTATAACAATTTTTTTATTTTATAGTAAATAATTTATAAATTTAGAATAAGGATTTTATAATAAATAGTATTTTAAGCAGTTTAAGGTATATAGTGATTTTCCCTAAAAATCATCATATACCCATTTTTATAACTTTAATTTATTTTAAATAATACATTTAGCCACTGTAAGTTATTTCTTCCACCAATTGTATCTTCTGATTTATATATCTTAATTATTTTTAATTTTGGAACTGCTAATATCATTTCTTTAAATGTTTTTTCTGTATAGCAGTTAAAATATCTTCCCTTTTCATCAATATATTCACCTTTTCCATATTTAAATGACATATAAAATACTCCATTGTCTTCTAAATTAGATGATATATTTTTTATTACATTAATTAGGTCTCTTTTGTTTATGTGAAGCAATGAAGCACATGCCCATATTCCATGAAATTTTTCTGTTAATTGTAAGTCTTCAAATTTATTGCAAATTACTTCTTGTCCTATAATTTTACTTGCAGCAATTGATAATTCTTTTGATCCATCAACTGCTGTAATATTGTATCCTCTTTTTATAAATTCAAGACTGTCTCTTCCTGAACCACATCCTAAGTCAAGTATATTGCTCCCCTTTGGTATGTGTTTTAGGAAATCATTGTATAAATGGCTCATATCTATTGATAGTGTACTTTCTATATATGATTTTGAATTGTTATTGTAAAAATCTAATGTGTTATTTATCATTTGGCTTATTTCCTTTAAACTAATTTAAATACTATATTTATATAAAATCTATACTAATACACCTTTTTCAAAACTACTCCCTCTTTAAAACCACCACGTTCTTCAAGCTTTTCTCTTCTCTTGTTAAGTAAATCCTCTTCACTATATCCAAGATTATGTGCAAGACCAAATAATACTTCCATAACATCAGCAAGTTCTTCTAAATTCTTATCTTCTAAATATTCATTAACCTCCTCCATTAACTTAGCTTCAAGTAATTCTGTTCTTTGCTCTTTATCAGCAATTTCTATTTCACATTCCTTACCACTATTTTTGATAACTTGAGGTATTAAATCTCTAACTAATTTATTATAAACTTTCATAATACACTCCTTAAAATTTGAAATTTAAAAAGAAGCTAAATTCAATTAGCTTCCTTTAATAATATTGTATACTATTTTTTTCTATTAAAAAATCTATTCTTATAATAACTTTCAACTCTAAAATCAATAGAATCTTTCATGTGCTTCTTAAAGGCTTCATTACTTATAATATCCTTAAGGTCATCTTGAAGTGCTATTAAACATTGCTCTTTCTCCTTAAAAAACTCACCATGAGTCTTAAGTAAAAACTTAATTGGATTATTATTAGCTAAGCTAACATACTTTTTCTTATCCCAAGTTTCAAATTCCCTTGTTCCCTTATCCTTAAGCATATCAACCTTATTAGATCCTTTTCTATAAAAATTATAAAAACTTTTATAAATATCATCCTCTGATATTTCCATCTTTATATCTCCATAATTATAAAAGGCTAATAAAACTGGCATCTTATAAGTTTTACTCATACTAGTAGTTTCAATCATATTAATAAATTCTCTTCCTCTAGAATTATACAATATTTCTTCATCATGCGTTAATTTATCATTTTCTTTTATATATTCTAGATAATTAGAAAATGGATTCATTGCTTTACTTCTTATATTTTGATAAACTTCATCATCAATATAAGTAAATAATTCAACTCTGCTTGGCCTATATCCTAACATCTGTGTTACAACTTCAAATTGCTCTTTAACTTTATCTTTAACCTTCATTTCTCTTTCTGCTTGTTTTTTAAAGATATCTATTATTTTAAAATCAAAATCAACAATACATTCTTCTGGAAACTCATAGTCACCTTGTTTATTTTTCTTGCATTCTGAAGCTGAATATTCCTTTCCACTTAATAAAAATGGAACTAAATTAGCTTTTTTATAATTACCTATAAAGTCTAAAACATTTAAATATTTTTTATCCTTAAACTTTCTTAAACCTCTTCCTAATTGTTGCAAGAATATTGTTGGTGATTGAGTCGGTCTTAAAAACATAACCATATCAATTGCAGGTACATCCAAACCTTCATTAAACATATCTACTGAAAATATAACTTTTAACTCTCCAGAAGTTAACTTAGATAAAGCTATATTTCTCTCTTCAGAATATTCACCTTTTTCTCCACTATAAACAGCTGCTGATGGTATATTATTTTCATTAAATACCTTTGCCATATATTCTGCATGATGTCTTGAAGTACAAAATCCAATTGCTCTTTTTGAATTATATTTTAGATAATGATTTAATATAACTTCTCCTCTTTTATTTAACATTAAAGCTTCTTCTAATTGCTTATCATCATATTTACCATTTTTATAATCTATATCTTCATAATTTACAGTTTCATCATAAATACCATAATATCTGAAAGGTACTAGCCACCCTTTATTTATTGCATCCTTTAACCTTACTTCATAAACCATATTATAATCACAAAGTGCAAATACATCCTTAGAATCAAGTCTTTCTGGTGTTGCAGTAAGTCCTAATAAAAATTTTGGAGTAAAATAATCTATTATTTTCTTGTAGTTACTAGAAACTGCATGATGAAATTCATCAACTATTATATAGTCGAAATAATCTTTTGAAAAATATTCTTCATTTAAATATTGCTCTTTACCTAAGGTTTGTACTAGTGCAAATATAAATGAATTTTTTGTATCTTTTTGGTTACTATAAAAGAATCCAATATCATCAGAGTTTCTAACATTTTTAAAGCTTTGGGCTGCTTGTTTTATTATTTCTTCTCTATGAGCTACAAATAAAATTTTATTATATTTAGCTGAATCAAAGGCTGATAAATATGTTTTTCCTATCCCTGTTGCAGCAACCACTAGTCCTTTATCAAAGCCTTCTTCTCTAGATTTTTCTAATGAATATAATGCTTCAATTTGAGCTCCTCTTGGTTCAAATATATTTATAACATTATCTTCTTTACTTTCTTCTTTTTCAATATCCTTATAAATATTAGGTCTTGTCCATTGTTTTGAATAATCTTTTAACACTTCATCTGTTATTATTAATGAATGATTGTTAAATAAATCTTCAAAAGTATCATAAAATACTTTAAAGTCATTTGGAGCAGTTGATTTTAAGAATCTATAATTCCATTCTATTGATGATGTTAATGCTCCTCTTGATATATTTGATGATCCTATATATATTTCGCTATCTATTGGATTGTGAAACATATATGCTTTTGGATGAAATGACTTGTTTGGATTATTGTAAAATCTTAAGTCTACTTTATCTTTTAGTTCTGATTTTAGTAGGTATAGTGCTTGTGGTTGTGTTATTTTTAGGTAGTTTCCTGTAAGTATTCTTATTTTCACTCCTCGATTTAGTGCTTCTTTTAGGTCTTGTAATAGTAGTTTTACTCCTGATTCCATTAGGAATGATACTATTATGTCTATTGTTGTTGCTGTTTTGAAGCTTTGTTTTAGTTTTGGGTAGATATGGTCTTTGTCTCCTGTTATTGAGTTTGAAGTTGTTATTGTGTTGTAATTTATTGATTTTTCTTTTATTTCTATATCGTTATTTACTTCTTTTACTTTATTTATCATTTAATCATCCAAACTTTTTATATAATAATGCTTTGTTTTTGCTGTTATTAATTTTTTATTTTAATTTTATATTTAATTATAAATTATGAATACTTCTTATCAAATAAAGTTATAATAATTTTATACTATTATCATGTAATATACTCTAAAACTTTTTCTAAATATTCTAGAGTAATTAGACTAGTATTCTCCATATGAATTTTAATATAAAAATTTGTTGTAAAATTATTTTCTTGATTTCTAGATAAATATCTATCTAATGCTTTTAATTCATTAATTAGATAATAATTTTTTTCATTCATCCATTTACACATAAAATTACATTCTTTATCACATCTAACATCATTATCATCACTTTTATTTAACATTTTTAAACTTATTTCATTTTGTTCACAATTTAGTTTGCATTCAATACTCTTACACTTATTTAAATTATTAATTGCCATTAAATTTTGTGTATTCAAGTATAAATGAATTTCACAATTCTCTACAAAAAAATCTTTATCTAAGTAAGTATTCACCTCACTTTTAGGTATGTTATATTCATATTTGCTCTTTATATTACACATATCTATTGCTGCATGAGATATCCAATGAAATTGAGATACTTTACTCATCTGCTCTATGTTCAATTTCATTATATTTACACTTACTCTATCTTTTGACATATCCATTAAATCTGCTAATCTTAATAATATCATTAAAAATTTTATGTTTACCGCTTCACATTCTCCATTCGACTTTAAACCATACACATCAGTATCATTAAACCCATGTGATTCAGAAACCTTTGCTACAATATCCCTTACAATAGGTTCAATATAATCCAAATCATTTGATACTCTAATAAAATTTGCACTTTGTTTTACATGATTAGAACGTACTGTATTTTCAAAGTATTCATCCATACGCTTATAAAAATCAACTAACATTTGCATTATTATATTATTTTTATCTGCTAGGCTATTACATTTTTCAACTTCCCTATATTTTATTTTCCATTCATTTAATATAATCTTTGCATCATTATCATCTGATAAAAATATATTTATATCTGGTTGTATAATCATTGAAATATCATGAAAATAACATGCTAGAAATAAAACATAGTAATCTATGGATTTTATTTTGAAAAAATCTATAGATTTACAAATAGATACGCATGAACTAATTAATTCAACAGAATGCTCTTGATTGTGTAAAGTATAAAAATATAAATGTTTAGAACCATTTTTCCATACACTCATTACATACTTATGAGTATTTATAAGATTATCTATAAACTCTGGATTTTTTACATATGTTATAAAAATATCTAATACCTCAATAATTGAATAATCAATTTTTTCTTGTAGATATTCTTTTTGTATTCTGCTAATTATATTCTTAATAAAATCTATTATATTTTCATATACTGAATTTAAATTTCTAATATAAACTAATATTCTTAATTCATAATATTCTAAAGTTCTTCCATTATTTTTAGTTATAATAAATTTATCATTTATATCAACACTAAATAACCTTGAAAATATACAATTAAGAATTTCCCTTTTCATCTCATTAGAATTTGTAATTATAAACTTCATATAATTTTTAAATTTATACCCTAAAAATTCAAAACAATTGTTATCTTCTTTAACAGTTTTATTATTAAAATCAATTATTATCTTAGTCATAATCTTAAATATAGATTGTTTACTAAAGTATTTTTCTCTATCTAAATATCTGCATGGTAACTTTTTAATTGTTTTATACCTATCAAATTCATAACAAATGAATGATTGTTGTTTTAATACTTTAGAGAAGTATAAATTATTAATATTACTCTTTTGACTTATCTTATTTTCAAACGTAGTTATTGTTGAAATTATTTTCTCTTTTATTTCTTCATTACTGGAATACCTTAAAAATAATGCTGCTTCTGCTGAAAAAATATCTTCCTCAAAGATGCTAAAAATTTTCTTATAATCTTCATCTTCGTATTTATCTTTTTTCATTTCATATTTTTTAAAATATTTTTCAAGTTCTTCATCAGTATAATCTTCTTTAATGAAACTTAACATCTTAAATCTATACTTAAAAAACTTTTTATATCTATAAAGTAATTTTAAATATGCTTTCTTTGATTCATCTTCTCTTTCTTCATCATATTTTATCCTATACTTCATTAATTCAATTTCTTTCTTTATTGAATTTAAATATAATAAAACTTTATCTTTTATAGTTTCATCTTGTAAATCATCTACAGTAGTAGCAATATCAATTGTTACTGTTGAAGCTCCTAATAAAATCTCCCTTAAGAAACTTCTTCCATACTTTTTAGTATGTTGTATATCAGTAGATATACTTTTTTCTTCTTCATGAAATTGTATTTTATACGTTAAATATTCATAATTAATACATTCTTCAGTAATTTTTGATTTTATATAATCATTTATACACTCGTTTAAATTTTTTATACTTTCTTTAAACTTTTCTGCTTTTGCATTTTCATCATTTGTATATATTACTGAATCATCAACATAATAAAATGCTTCTCCTGGAAAAAATTCATTTACTTTCTTAGCTATTTCACCCATACATATATTCCCAAAATAATATGACTGTGGTAATCCTTGTGGTATACCTAATGATGGAGTATATTTTATCTCATTATTAAAAATATCATCTTTGTAGTTATCCCCATAATATTCTTCAACCCACTCTTTGTTATACTTAATATTAAAAAAGAGAAGTTTTTTTAATATTATCTTTAATCTCTCATTATCTCTTTCATAAACTATCTTCAATTTATCTAATAATATACAATATATAAAATTCGGATCTACCGTAGGAAAAAAGTTTTTTAAATCTAAATATACTTCATATTTATATTTACCTGTTTTCTCACATAAATTATAAGTATCAACCACCTTCTTAGTATATTCTTTATATTTCTCCTTCCAAGGAAAAAATATATTTCTCACATTTGTAGATGGTATATTCCCATAAAAATTCGAAGGTATTAATTCACTAACATCAGATAGTTCTCTTTTATCATTCTTATCTTCAAAAACTATTATATTTAATAATGCAACTATGCATATTTGTGTTATTAAATCTGCTGTATGTATAGGCCTATAACTAACTTTATTATCTTTATACTTTTTCATTTTGAAAAATACTTCTATCTCAAATAATTCATCATCTTTTAGTAATATTTTCTCTAATTTATTTTTACATTTTTCTATAACATCATCAATCGTACAGAAATCATATTTATCTTGTAATTTATAATATAATTCTAAATCATCTTTACTTAGTAATCCTTTTTCAAAAATATATGAATTTAATCCGTAAATGGCATTATAAATATTTTGTTCTGAAATAACATGATTGTACAATCTAAACTCATCTTTTTTATTCATATTTATTGCTCTCTCCATATTTTAAACACTCTTTTATAAAAATATCAATTTCTATTTTAAGATTATCTATATCTTTTTTTTTTGAATTATTATTTATTACAAAAATAAAATCATTTTTATTAAAAAAAATTCTCAATTTCATCTTTTCTTTATCTATATTAAATAAATTCAAACATTGTGAATAACTAGATATTATTGTTTTTATTTCATTTATTTTATTACTATTATCATTTAATTTCTCATCTAAAATATCATTGTACAACTCATAATAACTAACTACACTTTTATTATTATCTGGTATAATAATAAAATAATTATCAACTAATATAAAAAACTTATCATTATTAAATTTCCTTAATTTATTAACAATATTATAACACTCATTTTTCTTATCTCTTAGTATATTTATGTGAATCAAGATTTGAATAATTTTAAAATTCTGAAAATATCTAATAGTTTTTA
>ERZ773239.785-NODE-785-length-29334-cov-7.704293_pt1 | contig 29334 bp, 55 predicted proteins | sample MGYA00580521_ERZ773239 | MGnify/ENA primary metagenome ERZ773239 (study PRJEB29015, sample SAMEA2737801) | human gut metagenome | biome: human gut; feature: human-associated habitat; material: faeces | place: China | collected 2012 ... | reverse complement strand
TTATGAATAATCACTCATTGGCTATATCAGATAATTATTTCTTAAATCAGTTTGATAATATTGTATTTGAAGCTGCACAAGGTTTATTGCTTGATCAGAATAACACAGAATATTTTCCACATCTAACACCATCTAATACAGGTATTAAAAATCCCAAGAGAATAATTGAAAATGGTGAATGGAATGAAGAGATAAACATTGAAACTTGTTATGTGTCTCGTACATATCTTACACGGCATGGTACAGGAAAATTTCCATCAGAGTGTGATAAAAATCAGATCAACAAATATATTTTTGATAAAACTAATATACCAAATCCATTCCAGGATACATTGAGATATGGAACATTAGATTTAAAAGAATTGTATAACAGATGCAGTAAGGATGTAGGAGATTTTGGAAATAAGAAATCATTAGCACTTATGCATTGCAATGAATGTGACTGGGACGACGAAGAATTGATTAGCCTATTTAAAGGTTGGAATATATATTATTCTGATGGAGAAACAAGAGAAGATATTAGATTGAGGTAAAAACATGAGATTAAGTGAAATTGCAGAATGGATAGTAAAAAATAATCCAGACTGTTGTATGGTGCCAAATTATACTGTTGTTAATGGCTGTAGAGAAGATTGGTATGAGGAATCATTAATCGAACCACTTATGAGCTATTGGATGTATGAAGATTTAGACTTATGTGGTTGTGGACGCCCTGAATATACATATGAAGTAATCAGAAAATTTTTATATATTCGTCAGGATTGGAGAGAAAATAAACTTGAATATACCGAAGTTCTTAATAGGTATAAAAGAGATTTACATGTTGATTACAATGACAACAATCAATTTGGATTGCTTCAGTTCATGATGTATATTTTAGATGAACATGAATTCATAGAGCATGGTAGTAGTATCACAGGTTGTTGGCTTACCGAAAAAGGTGAAATGCTATTGGTTACTTTAGATGCATGGTATGAAAAGAATATGAAAACAGAAGCCGATTAAATGTTGGTTTTATAAGGGGCAGATTATGTTATTAACAAATAGATTTCCAAACGAAAATCGCTCAGGTCTTCAAGAATACTATTGTGATCTAACACGAGAAATAGATCAGTTTCTTGGATTATCACTAGATCAATACTGGAAGCATTATATTCTGGCCAATGATTCAATGATAAAGGACAAGTGTCTTGCAATTAGAATTCCTGGAGGTACTGTGGGTGGAATTTGGATTAATGATGAGAATATTATCACAAAGATATTTATATATACTGATTATTATGTTATTAAAAAATATCCAGTAGATATAAATGAAAAGTTGGCACATTTTGTAGGTGAGAAGATTGAATTTGTTGATTAAGAGAAAGGAATAAATATGGGAACAGATATTACTATGTTTGCAGAAGTTCGTAAAAATAAGAAATGGACAAAGGTAGAAAGTGTATTTAAAAATCCTTGGTATCGCGAAGATAGAGTAATTGACGAATGGAATCGGCCATATACTGATCGACCTTATGATGGTCGAAATTATGATTTATTTGCAATTCTTGCAGATGTAAGAAATGGAACTGGTTTCGCTGGATGTAGGACTTCTTATGGGTTTAATCCAATTAGTACACCTAAAGGACTGCCAGAAGATATTACAGACGAAGTAAAAGAACTTTTATGGAATGATGGATATGCAAACTCATATTATACATTAAAGGAATTGAAAGATTATGATTGGGATCAGAAAGTCATTCATGTAGGTGTTATTAGTGAAGCTCAGTATATAGAAATGAAAAGAATAGGAAAGAATCCAGATAGCTGGAGTGGAGATACTTCTGGGTGGGATATTGTTGTAGTATCGGCGGATACTATGGACAAGATTTTAAATAAAACTATCAGTAGAAATGATCGACTTAAATATTATGTACAAGTGGATTTCAAACCAATTACATATAGAGAGTGTTGTTACAATTTTTTAAAGGACACAATTCCAGCGTTAGAAGAACTTGTTCCTGATGGTGGTACAGAGGAAGATGTACGAATTATTTTCAATTTTGATTGTTGAAATACGTGTTTCATGGAGAAATATAATGAGAAGATTATGGAACAAATGGAAGAACTATTGTCTTAAAACTGGAAAGGATTATACGATGATGCCAACATTAATTGTTTATTATATTTGTTGGCTTACATTTTTAATCTTATTTGGACGATGGTTAGGAGAATGGTAGGTGATAAATTATGATGATTGCAGGTATGTATGATGTTGAAGACGAAGTTTATTATTATACAAATAATTTTGTCGATTTCTATGATAAAAATAAGAATAAAATACCAGAGGAAGAATTAAAAGAATGGGCTATGTTTCTGAATAGCCCTTGGAGAGAAAAAGGTGAGAAATACGTTACAAGACGTACAAACATCATTTGGGGTGAAGAACATCTATGGGAAACATGTTATAGGGTAATGAGTCGTGATTTTGGTTGCTCTAGTATCCTTGGCTATGGCGATACACCAAGAGAGTCTTTCGAAAATTGTGTCTCTAATTTTGCAAAGGTACAAGAGAAATACAATTCAGAAGGAAAGCAATTTTGAGGTGAAAAGCAATGTATGTAGAGAATATTGTAATAGGAAAGCCGGTTGTAGAGCCACAGCATTTATTTGCTTTAGACGAAGATGACTGGAATAGAATAGAAAAAGAGAAACTTATTATACAGAAGAGCGTTTCTTGCCAAGAATTCTTGTGGATATTGGTATTTATCCGTCTATCAGTGAGATCCGTAGGAATAAGCCACAGTTGGTAGTCACTTTGGACCATTTAGATTTTATTGATGGATTAAAGGTAAGTAAAAAACGAAAATTATGGATTGCGATTGGAGAATAGTATTATGGAACTTGTAGGATATTGGTTAATGATGTTAGTCGTAACAATTTTTATTGTAATAATATGTGGCTACGATTTTGATTTCAAAGAAAAAGTTCAAATATGCTTAGGCGAAGCAATTTTAATGTCAATGTTAATTATCGCCGCATGGTTAATAACAGGTGGGAATTAAAATGGTAGATAGTAAATCATTTGACAGAGATCTATTCTATCGCCTATGCGAGAAATATGGTTTAGAGTTATCGGATAAATACGACAAACCAATGATAAAAGAATCTGATGGTACAGTAAGACCATTAACTGATAAAGATGTTTTAAATATATTGAAGGTGGGTAGATGAGATTTAAAGGAGATATTATCATCACAGATCCGTGTTATATCTGTAAGGAAAAAGAGCAAGTTGGAGAATATCCGAAAAGAGATGATTATTTTACCTATGGGACAGATATTGAAAAGTATCCTGATGCAGTGAGAGAAGTAATTGATATTAGCAAAGAATGTCCAGAAATGATAAAGGTGCTAGAACAGATAGATAAAGTTTTGGGCTATACAGATCCTGAATATCGTAAGAAACATCCAAGAACACATTATGTATCTAAGATATATGAGGAATGCAATAAGAAATACAAAGAAGCATTGAATAAGTATTATGAGCTAAATAAGGATGATTGGGAAAAGTCTAATTTAGGTGAAAATATGGAAGTCCTTGGAATTCATACATATATTAGTCGTGATACTTTATATGGTGATTGGAGTTGTACAACTTATAACTCTGATACCAAAGAGAAACTTGGAGAATTTTGCGCCGATGTAGGTGGGGTGGCAGTATTTCTTCTGGATGAAGTTCTGAAGTATAATCCAGACTATGATGATTATATTACCAAACCATGGACAACCACATTGATCAAGGATTTTGATGGAGAAGTAAACTTTGAAATTATTGATGACGAAGTTAGTGTAATTGGTAAAGGAAATATTAATTTTGAAACACACCAGACAGGATTTTAGGAGAAGATTCGCACAAACTCTTACTTTGTTGATAAATGGGTGGCATTTCGTCAGAAAGGCATGAGACCTGTATTGCATGGTAAAGTTAGAAAGGTAGACGATTCTGGCCTTTGTATGATTAGAGGTAAAAGAGCAAAAATACGATTTGCCAATGTAGATGATATAATTGGTATCTATGATAAAAAGTCTGATTGTTATGCAGTTAAATAAAATTTCTTGAAGCAGATCGCTTAAAATTTCCATAAATAAGAGAATAAATAGGTGAATATATGATTGATGAGATTAAGAAAAAAGTCAGTAGTGGAGAATATGATTTTCTAAGAACCAATGAGCATCTTGGAAAGAATATTATTCTTCTTGGTTTGGGTGGTAGTTATGCCTATGGCACTAATGTAGAGAATTCGGACTTGGATTGCCGCGGCTGTGCCTTAAATAGCAAGATGGATATTTTGACTAATCAGAATTTTGAACAGTTCGTAAATGAACAGACTGATACAACAATATATTCGTTCAATAAGTTAGTTTCGTTATTACTGAATGTAAATCCTAATACTATTGAGTTGTTAGGATTAAAGCCTGAGCATTATTTATACGTAACACCGATTGGTCAGGAATTATTAGATAATGCCCATTTATTTTTATCCAGGAAAGCTGTGTATTCTTTTGGTGGTTATGCGAACCAGCAGCTTCGGCGTTTAAGTAATAAGGCGGCAAGAGTAGTAGGGCAAGAAGAAAGAGAACAACATATTCTCAATAGTATTATGAATGCCGTATATACATTTCCTAGCAAATATGCTTATTATCCAGAAGATTCACTTAAGCTCTATATTGATAAGTCAGATAAAGAAGATTATAATACAGAAATTTTCATGGATATGAATTTTAAACATTATCCATTGAGAGATTATAAAGCAATGTGGTCTGAAATGAACTGTGTAGTAAAAGATTATGCGAAGATTGGGAAGCGTAATCAGAATGCTATCGAACATGGAAAACTAGGAAAACACATGATGCATTTAGTTCGTCTTTATTATATGTGTTTTGACATTTTAGAGAATGAAAAAATTGTTACATACAGAGGAAAAGAACATGACTTATTGATGGATATTCGCAATGGTAAATATCTGGACGGTAACGATCAGCCGATTCCTGAATTTTATGAGTTGGTGGATGAGTTGGATAAAAGATTAGCTTATGATAAGAAAAAATACTTCTTTACCAGAGAATCCTGATTATAATGCAGTAAATGAATTTATGGCAAGTGTTAATGAGAGAGTTGTAAAAGGAGAGATCTAATGTTAGAAGGAATAATTTACGGTTTAATAACTGCATGGATTTTAACATGGTTTGATGTAGATGAGATTTTTATTGATGCTTTAAAATCATTTTTGCCTAATATTCCATTAAATACAAATCATTTTTACGTTGTTTGCGCAATTATAGGCTGCATTAGTGGCGATTTAAAATGAAAGGAGAATAAAGATGAAGAAATTTAGAGTCACACAGGATGCAAATTATGTACAGGGTTATCTGAGGTATGGACACAGAGAAGGGATTATCGAAGCAGAATCAAAAGAAGACACTTTAGATAAGTTAAGAAATGACAGTTATACAGATTATCTTGATTTTGTGCTGGATGATTATAGTTTAGAGGATGCAGACTATGATGGACAGCCGTTTAAAATCGAAGAAGTCGAGGAAGAATAATGTGGATAAAAGATATAAAATACGAAGGTCTTGGAATCTACAGGATAGATATGCAGCCTAATAATGGAATCATTATTAAATTTGAAGCGAATAATATACAAAATTGCAAAGAACAATTCATAAAAGAAATAAGTCGCGATTTTGATATTATAGTAGATCAAAAATTGAAAGAAATTTGAAATTTTGTTTTCATACGAAAGGAGAATAACGATATGAAAGTAACACTTGAGTTGGATAATCTTGAGAATATAGTACAGACAACATTAGAAAAAAATCTTGAAAATGTTGTAAAAGAACAGATTGCTGATATTGTAAAAAAGACTGCTGATAATTTAATGAAAGATACTATCAATGCACAGGTTTCTGAGAATTTCCAGCACTTTGTTGACGAGTATATTACAACAAAGAAAATTAAGATAGGCGGATCTTATTGGGATAATGAACCTGAGCAGGAATATACAGTAGAGCAGTATATTAAGCAGCAGCTGAAGGAAAAGTTAGATTCGAAAAAACTAAAATTAAAGAAGCAGGATAGTTACGGTCGTTATACAAATAATTACGAAGAAGTAAGCTTTGAGACATATATTTCTCGTCAGTTTGATCCTTCTGAAGAAATTAAAAAAGAATTAGATACATTTATGGATGATATTCGTAAACAGGTAAATACAACAATGAAAGAAACTTTTGATAATTCTACCAAGTCCATGTTGTCTAATGCTGTTTTAAGTATTCTCAGCGCAAATGATACATATAGACAGATTGAGAACAATATTAAATGCATCGCAGATAAACAGGCGTAAGATATGGAAAAAGAAGTTTTTGAAAACGATTGGGAAGACTGTGAATATTGTAAATGTTCATATTATGAATATGATACTGGTTATAGTGAATATGAGTGTTTGTTAGATAACAAAGATTGTTTTGGTGGTGAATTAGAATTTGGTTGTCCATTATCATTCAAATACATAGTTGAGTAGAGAATAATTCTATAGAATATCATGAGTATTTCGCTCAGAAATCCAATATAAAACAATTAAATAGAGGGTGAATATGAAAATAGAAGCAATATCTACTCGCAGTCAGAAGAAAGAGTACGAATGGCTTTGCGTAGAAAGTAGCGTCCATTTTGACTGGAACGGATGTTTCTGCAGAAAACCATTTATGTATCTAATTGTTTGGAAAGATAAGTATTTTTCAGAGAAGCAATATGTTATCCAGGTGTCAGTTTTGGACTATGATGATTATTTTGTTGGATGTGCTTATTATCCTGGTCAGGATCGATTTACAGAGGTTTTACATGAAATCATTAACTGGATGAATGATTTGGAACATGGCGTTGTCGACTATAGAGAATATGTAAAAGACTGTGAAGGTTTCTTTCCTGACTGTGGGTGTGAGAGAGAATTGTATTAAGGAAATTAAATAATGAAAAATAATATAACGAGAGAGGAGAACACCTTATCCTAGTGAAACTAGGTTGCTATCAGATTAGTCTGGTGAATGATAGCGTAAAGTAGAACGGAGTGGCTGTGCCTCACTAAGCACTTAATAATGCATCCAAGCCGATTGTTATATTGCCGCGTACCAAGGATTTTGGTTTGTGGCTGGTGTGAAAGTTTGTTGGTTTAGTACAGGAATTAGTAGTTTTGTAGCATGTTATTTAGCAAAGGACGTAGATGAGATTATTTATACTCACGTTCCTAATCAGCATCCTGATAGTCTGAGATTTCTGCATGATTGCGAGAAACTTCTTGGTAGAAAGATCACAATATTGCAATCTACCAGATTTAAAGATGTTGATGATGTGATTATGAAGACTCGTTGTATTAATACACCATATGGTGCGCCTTGTACTAAGTTTTTAAAGAAAGAAGTGCGAAAACAATGGGAGAAAGAACATCCAGATCACCATATTTATGTATGGGGATATGATATGAATGAGCAGCGTAGAGCTGATCGTTTAGTAAATACCATGACAGATTATGATCATGAATTTCCATTAATCGAGAATAAATTTACGAAAGAAGATTGTCATGCATTGGCGAAGAAACTTGGATTAAAGAGACCAATGATGTATGAGTTAGGTTATCCTAACAACAATTGCGTTGGATGCGTAAAAGGTGGCATGGGCTACTGGAATAAAATTCGAGTAGATTTCCCCGAAGTTTTTGAACGCAGAGCCAAGGAGGAAAGAGAAATTGGTCATAGCTGTATCAAAGGTGTATTCCTGGATGAACTTGATCCTAAACGTGGACGTATGGATCTTGAAGTAATGGAAGATTGCGGAATCGCATGTCAGTTATTTTCAAGAGAGAATTTAGAGTAATAGAATAGATACAAAAAGGAGAAATGAATATGGGAGAGTATGGACTAAAATTTGCAATATATATATTTGAAGATGAACGTTATTATAACATATTATATAGCGATTTTGGCATCAAAATAATTATGCACACAAAAGAAAACGGTCATAATCTCCCGCATGTTCATATTCAATATCAAGACAAAGAGGCTGTTATTAGTCTAATTGATGGTAGTGTTCTTAAAGGAAATATAAAAAAATCAAGATATAATTACGCAAAAAGATATGTTATAGAAAATAGAGAAGAGCTTTTGCGTAGATATAATGAAATAATTATTGTTTAGAGAATAACCAACTGAAAGTTTTATTTCATAGGAGGAAAATAATATGAATATTAAAGAAGAACAGAGAGATTTATTTACAGTACCACAGGGTTATTATTTGGCCCATTGTATCAGTGGTGATTATGCGTTAGGTGCTGGTATTGCAAAGCAGTTTGTAGATGTATATAACATGAGATATAAATTACATAGTCAGTATCCAATTCCAGAAGGAGAAAAATACGATAATGTAGGAAAAGCATTACTCATTGACAACGTATTTAATCTGGTTACAAAGCCTCGTTGCTATCACAAACCTATATATGAAACATTATATGATACTTTAGTGGATATGCGTGATTATTGTGAAGAATATGACATCACTAAAATCGCAATGCCACGTATTGGGTGTGGCCTCGATCAGCTTGAATGGGATCGAGTATATGAAATGTTAGAGGATGTATTTTTTGATACTGATATTGAGATTTTAGTTTGTACATTATAAGGAGAATATATGGCAGAGATCAAACCAAGATATTTAGTGATGGTCACTGCTTCTGCGAATAATAATAAATATTATAAACAGATTCCTCATGGAGATAGTTGGACTGCTGAATACGGAAGGGTAGGAAGCAGTCCACAACATAGAGAGTATTCTATGAGTCAGTGGGAATCAAAATATAAAGAAAAACTTCGCAAAGGCTATGTTGATCAGAGTGAACTTGTAGAAGACTTAATTCAGGTTGAAAAACCTAAAAACTCAGAATATAAAGAAATTGAAAATAAAGTTATTGCTGAGATTGTAGAACGATTACAAGCAATGGCACGAAAAGCTATCAGCGACAATTATACGATTTCTTCTAACAAAGTAACTCAGGCAATGGTGGATGAAGCACAAGATGTTTTGACAAGTTTACTTGATATTAAAGAAGTTGAAGAATTTAATAATATTCTGTTAAAACTCTTTACTGTTATTCCTAGAAAAATGGGATACGTTTCAGATTATCTTGCTAAGTCTAGCAATAATTTCTCTGAGATTATTCAAAAAGAACAGGATCTGCTCGATGTTATGAAAGGACAGGTCGTACAGAAACAGGTCATTGAAGAAACAAAAGCGGAAAATGATGTAAAAATCAAGAATACAATTCTTGAGCAGTTGGGACTGGTATTCGAAGAATGTGATAAAAAGGATATCGCTATTATTAAAGATGCACTTGGATCATGCTCTGATAAATTCCATAAGGCATGGAAAGTCAAAAACCTTAAGACGCAGAAACGTTTTGATGATTTTGTAAAAGAGAATAATATTACGGAGACAAAGTTATTGTTCCATGGTAGCAGGAATGAAAATTGGTGGTTCATCATCAATAGTGGTCTTGTCTTAAAACCAACTAATGCTGTCATCACGGGTAAGATGTTTGGGTATGGTATTTATTATGCACCAAAAGCTAGAAAATCTCTTGGTTATACCAGTTTGAGTGGAAGCTATTGGGTTAGAGGTGATTCCAATTTTGGTTTTATGGCATTAATGGATGTAGCTTATGGTAAACCATATGATGTGTATTCCTTCGATAGTAAATATTACAGCTTTGATTACAGTAAACTTCAATCCGTTTGTCCTGGTGCGAATTGTTTACACGCTCATGCGGGAGATATGCTGCGTAATGATGAGATTATTGTTTACAAAGAAGAGCAATGTACTATTAAGTATCTGATTGAATTGAGGTGAGCATATGAAGGCAGTAGTACAGACAGAATATCAGGATATTTACAGAATTACAGATGGAGTTTTACTTGTTGTAAACAAGTTTGAACCATTGTACATCGAAGGCGTGGAGTATCCGAGAGTATATCCAGTCAATAGAGCTGGCATGAGATCATATAACAAGAATTGTCAGCAGCAATTAAAGGTTCTTAAAAATGAATGGCACTGCAAAGGATCATGGTATACACCAGCATGGAGCATACCGGCAGGAACAGTTTTGTACGGCAGCATTCCAGTTATCACCATTTCTGATAAAAACAAGTGGCAGTATGAGATTAAAACCACTGGCAATATGTTTAGTGGAAATGCAGTAGAGATTCTTGAAATGTTGCATAACATTGAGAATGTTGTTGGAAATGGAGAATAAATATATGAAGTTAAAAATCATTTCAGTTAAAGATAAAGATGGTAATGAGAAAACAGAATTTATGGAAGAATTAAGACAGAATCATCCTTCTATGTCTGGCGAATGGATCTATCAACACTCTGTTAAAGTTCATGGATCATTTTTCTTATTATGGGATGATCAGACAGATAGATGTCTTGTTACATCAGCAGTGGAAGATTTTATTTTTGAAGATGGAAAGATAGTGGTAGAAACACGAAATTCCGTATATGAGTTTGAGGTTATTGAAAAATAAAAAATTAACATCTAAAAAATGGCTTAAATAAAGGGTTTTTGGAAACAAAAATTATGTTGAAATGATCGTTTCATTGGGCATAAATTTATAGAAAGAAAACAAAATGAAAAATATATTAAAAAGATTTTTATTGATTCTGTGTATTTTTTTGATCTGGTCAACTACTGCACGATATTATAATCCTATTTTTGTACCAAGTCCTAAAAGCGTATTTAGGAATTTATATGTATTGATATGTAATGGAGAAATATTTATTGCGATTAAATATTCTTTTTTTAGAGTGACTATAGCAGCAATTCTTTCATCAATAATTTCTTTACCAATAGCTCTATTAATTTTCAATATTCCATTAATAAAAGATTTTTTAAATCCAATTATCAGTGCATTAAGATATATCCCAGTTACAGCATTTTATCCTTTACTTATTATGTGGTTTGGGATTGATGAACTTATGAAGATTGTGTTCTTATTTATCGCAACATTCGTATATATGATGCCATCTGTAATTCTCTGTTTGGAAGAAGTGAATCAGGATTTGATTGATACGGGTTTGACTATAGGAATGAATAAACTACAAACTGTATATAAAATTCAGCTTCCTGCTTCACTGCCAAGTATATTAAATAGCTTCGTAATGATGTACGGTATCGGTTTTACATACATTGCCGTGGCAGAAACAATTAATGCACATTACGGATTGGGATGGATTATTCAGCAAAGCTCCTCAAGAGGAAGAACGGATATGGTTTTTATGGCAATTATGGTAATTATGATTATCAGCGTCATATTTGATTGGGCTAGTAAGAGAATAATTAAATGGGCATTTAAATGGAGGTATTTAGATGATTAAATTAAAAGATCTAACCACTGGCTATAGTAGAGATAAGCCATTACTAAAAAATTATTCAATGAAATTCGATAAAAAAATTTATGGAATTTTAGGAGAATCTGGCTGTGGAAAAACAACGTTGCTTAGAACAATTGCCGGATTAATGAAGCCATTAAATGGTGAAATAATTGTAGATGGAGAAAAAATAACCAAAGCTTCAAAGAACAATATTTTCATGATGCACCAAAATTATACTTCATTTGATTGGATGAACTGTTTAGAGAATATTTTATTGCCAGTTAAAATAAAAAGATCTGTTACAAAAGAAGATGTTAAATTGGCAAAAGATTTTTTAAAACAGGTCGGTCTTGAAAATTACGAAAAAAAGTTTCCGAAACAATTATCTGGAGGGCAGCGACAACGATTAGCTTTAGCCAGAACATTATTTACAAAACCGGCAATTATATTAATGGATGAACCGTTATCTGCACTTGATCCGCAAACTAGAACTACAATGCAGAATCTCGTGTTAAAACAACATAAAGTAGAGAATAATACAGTGATCATAGTTACACACAGTAATGAAGAAGCAAAGAAAATGTGTGATGTGATTATAAATTTATAAAAGAGGAGAGACAATATGGGATTATTAAAAAAACTTGGATTAGTTGAAGAAGTTGATGACACTCTAATGGAACAGAGATTAGAAACAAGCGACTCAATTTATGAAGAAGACGCGAATATCAATCTTGATGTGGTAAATACAGAAACGCTTGTATCTGATATTTACGCACAGAATGAATTATACGATCAGTCTAAATCCATCTTTAAGATTGAAGATTTGATGAATGCTCTGCCAAAAGAAATGGTTACTGAAACAAAAAAGAACAGTGTGTTATCTGCCCTTGGAGTATTTGGTCTTACATCAGAAGAAGTTGTCGCAGATGGCAATAAAAGAGTAGAAGTTTTAAACGCTGCTTTAAATAAAATTACTTCTGAAAAAGACAGTTTGATTGCTGATTATCAGGAAAGAATTGAAGCAGCTAAAGAAACAATTGCAGAATTAGAAAAAAATATTGCACAGGAACAGGCCGAGTTAAAAGCTTCTACTGAAACTATTGTTGTTGAAGCAAATAGAATTAATAAGTTGATTTCATTTGTAGGAGGTGAGGTCTAATGGATCTGAAAACTATTGTTGTTGGCGTGGTTATTTTTCTTTTTGTTGTAATTCTAATTATGTTCCCAGAAGCAAGAACACTTTTAATGGGATGGACAAGACTATTCATTAAAGATATGGCTACTACACCAGAAGGAGCAGAAGCTATCTATGGTGAGAAAATTAGTCAGGCACAAGATTCCTACAACAAAGCTGATAATGCTTATAAGCTTGCTGCTGGTAAACTAAGCAATGCTAAAAAGGACATGGAAGTTCTTAAAAATAAGTTAAAGAAGACGGAAACTGATTGTGAGTCTTTAGTAAAAGCGGGCAAGATGGATCTGGCACAGTTGAAAGCAGAAGAAAGAGAAGAAGTTATTGCCGATATTAATCGTTGTACGGAGCTTGTGGCTGCGTATGAAAAAGCAACAGCTGCTGCGAAAGAAACTCAAGAACGCTGCGAACAGAATCTCAGAAAATTGAAGCGTGAGAGTAAAGAAGTTGTAGAGAATATGAAAGTAAAGAAACAGTTGCAGGAAGTCTATGATGACATGGACGAATTGAAAAATGTCACTGCTACTGATAAAATGCTTGATTCTGTAAGAGAAAAAAATAAAGATCTTAATGCTATTGTAGAAGGTTCTAGGGTAGTTCATGAAAATAAAATGTCTACCAAATTAGCAAAAGCAGAAGTTGAAGCGAGAAAAAATAGTAGTAATGATTATCTGGATTCTTTAAAGAAAAAATATAATAAGTAGGAGAGAACATATATGAGTACAAGAAGATTTCGGCTGACTAAAGCAGCAAAAGTATTGATCATGATTCTTATCATGGCATTAATTGGTGGCGGTGTAGTTTTAGGATTAAAAACAGGATTTATTAAACACAGTAAAAAAGAAACTACAAAGACAGAAAACACCTCTAAACAGCCAGAGATGGCAGCTCCTGTAGCAGCGGATGATGATGGTAACGTAATTAACACTGATAAGGTAGATGATAAAACAATCAATGTGTCTCTTGATGAGTGGATCGGTTGGAAACCAATTATTGACGCCAACAACGGGCTTACCACACAACCAGGTTCCATCTATGACAAACTTGGAATAAAAGTAAATATTAGCATCATCAATGATGCAACCCAGTCTAGCAACGCTTTAATTAGTGGGAAATTAGATGCAGCAGGCTATACCATTAACAGAACCGCTTTCTTATCTAAAAAGTTTCAGGACGCAGGCCTAAATGTAATTATGCCATACATCAGCAATTTCTCTAATGGTGGAGATGGCATTATCACAAAATCTTCTATTAATTCTGTATCTGATTTAGTAAATGCAAAAATTGGCGTTCCACAGTTCTCAGAGGCTCATTCTTTAGTGGTTTGGTTTGTAAACCAGTCTGATTTAACCCAGGAAGAAAAAGATTCTATTATTAATAATCTTGTATATTTTGAAACACCAGATGAAGCAGCAAAAGCTTTCTTTGCAGGCCAGATTGATGTAGCTGCAACATGGGAACCATATTTAACTCAGGCACAGAATATGTCTGATGCACATATCCTATTTAGCACTGCAAGTTCTTCCAGTTTAATTATGGATGGAATTTTATTTAATGATGATTTTGCAAAGAAATATCCAGATACTGTAACTGCATTTATTGATGGCGCTTTTCAGGCGGCTGATTTATACACTACTGATTTAACTACTATTAAGTCTGTCATGCCGATGTTTTCTACTGCCTCTGATGAGGATATTTTAGGAAATTGTGAATCTGCAAAATTATGCACATATGCTGATAACATGAGTTTACTTAATGGAACTGCAAAGACAATTTTTTCTGATATGTGTGGAGTTTGGGAATCTATTGGTGAAACTGTAAATAGGGATTTATTAAATACTATTTTTGATAATACTTATGTTTCTAAACTGGAAACTAAGTACGATGCACAGGATATTACAAAGACTGATGTAAATGTAACTGTCACAGAAGAGAATAAACAGGAGGTACTTGATACTACTGCATTATTACAGAAATCTGCAACGGTAAACTTTATTATTAATACCGCAAAGTTTACTGACTCCGCTGAAGCTACTCAGAAATTAGATGACTTTATCAGTATTGCGAAAGTTCTGGATGGAACAATTATTGAGATTGCTGGTAATACTGACCCTAATCCATATTCTGATCCTGAAGATACTGCCAATAAGATGTTATCTCAGCAGAGAGCAGAAACTGTAAAACAGTATTTTGTATTAAATGGAATTTCTGCTGATAGAATTATTACTGTAGGTAATGGATCTAGTAAACCTATAGTAGATAATGATACAGATGAACATAAGGCTATGAATCGTAGAACAGATGTATCTTTTAAGTGTATCGAATAGGAGAATAAATGATTGTACTAAATATTGGTGTTTTCTTAATCTGTCTTGGTGTATGCTTTGGAGTAGGTTTTATCGTAGGAAAACGTAAGAAGAATAAATAATTCAAGAGTTGGTAGGTGTCATAGCCTACTAACTCTATCAATATACCATATATAGTAATTGCAAAATATAATATATGCTATATATGGTATATAAATTGCATTAGAAAGAAACGCACATTTCATTTGGCTATGGAAGTAGGTGAGAAAAATATATTGGGATTTAGAAAATAGTGTCAAAAAATTAAATAGTGACTATGAGGATATTTATTTTTTACTTCATGTTTTATACAACGCAAAAACTGAGCTGTATGACAGAACTCTTACTGATATGAGAAGTAGGTATGATCCGACTGAAGCATTTATAAATGTTTATAACAAAAAATGGTCAGATTGGTACGCAATTAACCTTTATAAGAAATGTCGCAAATGTATAGAATTAGTTGCACTTAAACCGTTCAATAATGAAAAATGGATAAATTATAAGTGGAGATATAAATTTTCTGCACAGGGTTGGATAAATTTATATCAACAGCTACTTCAAGATAATAGATATGAAGATTGGATAATGAAAGAAACGTGTATCATTAAGGACGAAGAATTAGTTATAGAGTATCGTAGATCGGATGGAAGAATAAATGAACATACAAACAATCGAAGATTTAGGTTATAAAATTCTCATAACTGAGTATATCACTAAAAATATTCAAAAAAGAATCAATAAGAAAAAGCGTGTTAATAAAAAGTGGTTGAAAAAATACGGTATGAAAATTGTACCAGATAACACTAAAATAATTTTGGTTAATAATACACTTATGATGACTGAAAAATGTTATGAAAAATTAAAAAGTATCACTGATAAAAATGCTGATAGTATGGAAGAATTTTTGAAAAAGGCTACTAATAAATAATCTTAATAAAGAAGCATTTCTTGTTGATTTTATCTAAGAGCGTTTCTGTTCACAATTTCCAAATAAAAGAGAGAATATATAAGTGACAATAAAATTTTAAAGGAGATGTCACTATGAGCAAAAAGAATTTTTTTAAAGGTCTTAAATTTCATTATCGTTTTAATGATAAGGAGTTATTAGACAAATATAAAACTATTGAAGATTTCTTAAATACGAGTTTTCCCAAGAACAATAATCCATTATCACCAAATTTGGATACAGAAATTTTTAAGATTGTTTGGAATAGACATTTACTTTCTGATTATATTCCTAACCAGATTAAAACAGTAAAAGATTTGTTAATTATTTTGAGTAATGAAGATATTTGTAATACTTTATTAACTAAGCAATTTTGCAAATCAAAACTAAAGCAAAAACAAAAACACGAGGACTTGATTCGCAAAGAAGTATATTCCATTGATGAAGTTAGAGAAAAAGTAAAAGACATTCTATTTGAAAAAGATAAGAGAAATGTAAAGATTGATTTCGATGGAGATTTGATTAAGGGTAACAGTCAAAGATATCAGACTTTTTTCACAAAAGGTTGTAAATGCGCAATTTGTGGAATTGAAGGAAAATATTTTGCAAAAGAAAGACATTTACAAGATAAAGCATATCATCTGAATTTATATGCAGTTGATGATAATGGTACAGAAATTTTAATGACAAAAGATCATATTTTACCACGCTCAAAAGGTGGTATTGATGATATTAGTAACTATCAAACAATGTGTAAGCCTTGTAATGAAGCTAAAGGTAACAAATTAGAAAATTAAGAAGAAAGGAAAAAATAGAAAAGTTCCTATAGGATAAAGTGCGCACTACTTACTAAGGTAAGAGGAACTTATGTATTGTGCTTATGTAACAACGTTAAAAGGTTTGAGAAAACACAGTAATGCAGATAGGCTGCAGTGTGTAGAAGTATTTGGGCAGAATGTAATTGTAGATTTAAGTTATAAAGAAGGTCAGAAAGTTATTTTCTTTCCTTCTGATGGACAGCTTTCATTAGAATATGCAACAGAGAACAATTTGATAAGAGTAAAAGATGAAAATGGTAATAATACTGGTGGCTATATGGACCCTGATAAAAGAAATGTAACAGCCATCAGACTTCGAGGAGAAAAATCTGAAGGTCTTGTATTACCAATTGAAACACTTTCTAAATACACTAACATTTCTAAATTAAAAGATGGTGATCAGATCACTGTTCTGGATGGTCATGAGATTTGTCGTAAATATATTCCCAAAGGTAAAAATCGAGTAAGAAATAATACTGGAAGTTCCAAAAAGAGTCATAAAAATTCTAAAGAAACTGTATCTTATCCATTCTTTGAAGAGCATAAAGATACTGCACAGCTTGCATACAATATGTCTGCTTTTAAACCAGGAGATACTATTTATATTACTCGCAAACTCCACGGTACTTCAGCCAGGACAATGAAAACAGTCAAGGTTACAAAGAAAACTAATCGGCTGAGAAAATTATTACATATGCCGCCGAAAATCTTTAAAGAAGTTTCTGTGGTATCTGGTAGCAGAAGAGTTGTGCTAAAGGATATGACTAAGAATGATGGATATTATTCTGATAATAGTTTTAGAAAAAAATATCATGATTTATTAAAAGACAGACTTCCAGAAGGATTATCGGTTTTTTATGAGATTGTAGGATGGGTAAATGAATCTACTCCAATTATGGGGTCTGTTTCTAATAGAGGTGTAAAAGAAAAAGAATTCACTAAGAAATTCGGAGATACTACAACATTCTCTTATGGTTGTAAACCTGGCGAAAATGAAATGTATGTATATCGAATGACCGCAACAACAGCAGATGGAACTGTGTTTGAAGTTCCTTGGGAAACTGTTAAAGTATGGTGCGATAAGCTTGGAGTTAAGCATGTACCTGACTTAGAAAAGTTTATTTTTACAACACCAGAAGATCTCCAGGAAAGAGTACATAAATATATTGATGGAATGCCAGCAGATGAGATTGGCAAAACACATATTGCAGAGGGTGTAGTTATTCGTATTGATAATAGACCTACATTTACTGCTTTTAAGGACAAAGTGTTTGAATTTAAAGTATGTGAGGGTTTAATTAAGGACACATCTGATGCACCTGATATGGAAGAAGCAGAAGAATTATATAAGGAGACGGTTAATGAATAAACCTAAATTGATGTTACTTGTTGGGCTGAGTGGTAGTGGTAAATCCACTATCGCTCAGAAGCTGGCAATTGTGGAGAGAAGATTGAGCTGGCAGTTGTAGATGAAAAAGACTGCGATGAGTTGTACAAGGAAGTGACAAACTTACGTAAGAAAAAATGGACTGAATATATTAAAACAGATAGTAAGAAAAAAGCAAATAAATTAAGACAAGAAGTGGCTGAGTTGGATAATAAGATCAATGGATTGTATGAATTGGAGGAATATAAAGAATGAGACAGAGAACAAGAAAGAAATGGCTTAAGAAACATGGCCAATATATTGCTCCGAAAGAATTATGGAATTTGGATTATACTGTGGCGAAGTTTGTACTGCCAAGGCTAATTAAATTCAAAGAAAATAGTTTAGGTTTTCCTGGTTATGATGAAGCAGATACTATGAATAAGTGGCAAGATATTTTACAGAAGATGATTACTGCTTTTGAGTATATCGTTACGGATGATGATTGGTGGGTTGATGATCCGAGATATGATTATTCGGATGGCATTCATATAGAAATAGATAAAGATAAAAAAACATTATTTCATTTTCGTATAGACGATTGGGCCAAAGAGATTGAAAATAATCGAGATACAGAGCAGGATAGACGGAATGAAGCAATTAAAGAAGGACTAGAGCTGTTTTCTAAATATTTTAGACATTTGTGGTGGTGAAAAATATATGTTGTGTGATAGCTGTCCATATTTTGGTGTTTATCAAAAATGCAATACTATATATTGTATATTTGAAGATGAATTACCACAATATATAGAAAAAATTTCCGATGAAACTCATCTTTCATCCAGAAAAATTAGACTTACAGCCACCGATTATAAGAAGAAAAAATCCCGTGATTGGAAAAATTCAGAGAATAAATATAAGACACATCTAAAATTTCTTTCTGATAATCTTAAAAGGTATCCTTCGCCTGTATATCCAGTTGATCGAAATGGTAAACCTTTAGAAAAATGGAATTTCCAAAATGGCTCATATACATTAGGCGAAATCGCACGATATAAGAGATGCTGGCTTTCTAAAAAAAGGACATGGAAATTTAGCCGGATATTACAAAAAGATGGCAAATCGTGCTGTGAGGAAAGATAAAACCATAATACATAGAGGTCGTTTTTATAAAAAAGTTTATGACTATTGGTGGAAAATAATTTAGAGAATATTTCTGGTAGGGACATATATTTCCTTACCAAAAAGTTTACTAAAGGAGAATAAATATATGGAACAGACATTAAAACCTTGTCCGTTTTGCGGCAGTAATAAATTGAAAGTTGACAAGAAATCAAGAAATGGCAGAAGTATATATTCTGTGAGATGTAATAGTTGCCATGCAAGAGGTGGCACATGTGGATGCGAAAGAACTACTTATAAGTCAATATTATATAATTCATTAGCAAATGGTGATCCAATAGAGGAGGCTTTTACTGCCGGTAAGGCAATTGAGGCATGGAATAGGAGAGTAAGTTTAGATGGAATTAAATAATAAAACTAAACAGCTATTGTATATTATTGCTGCTGGTGTAGTACAGGCTACAATAATGATTATTATTTTCTTTGCAGAATATTATATGATTTGCATTGATGATAATATGACAGTGTTTCTGACGTCTATTATTATAAGTGATGTACTATTATATACATGGCACTTTCTGTATAAGAAAGTAGAAAAATTAGGAGAAGATGATAAAGATGAGAAATAAAATTGGAGATGTAATTTTAGTTTTAGGATTTCTTATTGGTTTGTATGTAGGTGGATGGCTGATGTTAATTAAACCAATTCTTGACTGCTATGCTGCATACGGATCAGGAGCATTAACATGGGGAATAATCGGATGGAATTTCTTGAAGTTCTGTTTTGCTGGTCCAGTGATTTGGTTTATTGCATGGGGTGGCGCAATTGTAAGACTGGTTGTAGTTAAATGGAATAAAAATAAAGAATAAGAGAGGAAAGACAATATGAGAAAGTTGACTGAAAATGAAGTAGAAATGTTAAAAGGATTAAGTGCAGATGAGATTATGAAAGAACTAGAGAATATCTATAAAGATGATAAAGATACGCTGTTAAAAATTCAGGAATGCGAAAGTATCAAAGAGTCTTTACAGTGGATCGAGACATATCCTGCTTATGCAAAGTCTTATGAAATGTTTATTGAACATTTACGTGAAATGATGGATCAGATTGGATATTATAATGAAGCATTAGTAAATCTTCAGAAGGAATAAGAGAATAAATAAGTGGCTGAGAAATCAGTCACATCTAGCGAATTAGTATAATCAGGTAGTACACTGAGGTTTGATCTCAGAAGTATCGGTTCAAATCCGGTATTCGCCGTTGGCTCTGATTCATCTGTGATGTGGAAAGTCGCAGAACGGTGGCAAGAGGATGTAAAACTTTAAAAACAAATTTCCCATCGGATTGTTATTGCTTGGTTGATGCGCAGACTTAAGCAACAGAGCCACTTAATAAAACGTTTATGGTTTCTCATTGGTGTAATAGGAAGCACGGCAGCTCACTCTGCAAAACTTGGTTCGAGTCCAAGATGAGGAAGTAATAAAAATAAAAAGGAGTGATAAATATTGAGTGTATTTGTAACAGGCGATTGCCATGCGGATGTAAGCAGGTTCAGTAAAGATTGTTTCTATGAACAAAAAGATTTTAGCGGAAACAAGGATGAAAATTTTGTAATCATCTGTGGTGATTTTGGTCTTGTATGGCAGCGTGATTGTGAAAGAAAATCAGAGCATTATTGGTTAGACTGGTTAGAAGATAAACCATTCACAACACTATTTGTAGATGGGAACCATGAGAACCATAAAAGAATGGCTACATATCCTGTAAAAGAATGGCATGGTGGTATGATTCATGAAATTAGACCACATGTTCTACATATGATGCGTGGTGAGGTTTTCAATATTCAGGGTAAAAAATTCTTTACATTCGGTGGTGCAAGTTCGCACGATATTTCAGATGGTATTCTTGATTATAACGATGAGGATTGGCGAGAACAAGCCAAGGAATTGGAAGTAAACGGTAAATGGATGTACCGTGTAAAAGATCTGACTTGGTGGGAAGAAGAACTTCCAACTGATCAGGAAATGCAATATGGATTGGACAAATTAAAAGAGAATAATAATGTAGTAGATTATATTATCACTCATAGTCCGCCTGCATCAGTTATTGCATTGTTAGGACAAGGTTTGTATGAACAGGATATTCTTACGAAGTATTTGGAGAATATTAGAGCAGAAACCGAATATAAGTATTGGTTCATGGGACATATGCATGTCAATAGAGCAATCAATGATAAGGATATGATCCTGTATGAGCAGATCGTACAGGTATTGTAAATAATTAAAAAAAAGAAAAGAGGAAAACAGTATGGGAATCACATGTAAGTCAATTGGTAAGATGGGAAGCATTATGGCAAAGCTTAATAATGAACTTGCTAAGGAGAAAATGGCAGCTAAGAAAGAAACAAAAAAGAATGAGAAGAAGGAGAATAAGTAAATGGAAGAGTTATTAGCAAAGTTATTAGAAAATCCTGATGTACTGTTAGAAGCAGCGAAGATGTATGTCGAGAAGTACAAACCAGTGGCTTATGGAGTAGCACAGGAATTTGTCAATGTATATAAGGATTATTCTGAAAATACTGAGTATCCTGCAATTGTAGCAAAGGTTAAGAAGAATATGTATGATGCCTATCTGAATGTTGGATTTACTGAGGATCAGGCGCTGGCTCTTATGATTAATGACAATCTGAAACTAATGGACAATGTTAAGAGAATTGGTAATAAGAGTAGTTTTGTAAAGAAGGAGAAGAAATAAATGAATCCAATTATGTTTCCTTTAGTTATTGTGGCAGCAATCATATTATGGTTTCTGTTGGCAGCAATTTTTAAACCTGTAGGTGCAATTTTAGAACTTCTTTGGAATGATGTTAAAAAAGCACTTAAAGGTAACGAAAAAGAAAAGAAAGAGGAGAATAAAGAGAATGAGTAAAGGTTTAATTGGTGGAGTAGGTTTAGCAGTATTAATTGCTGGTGGTCTGTTTGTAGGAATTAAGTGTACAGAGAAAATTCCAGCTGGATATGTGGGAATCGTATACAACAGTATGAATGGAGGAGTTGATGGAGAAGTTATCACACAGGGATGGCATTTTGTGGCTCCAACAAAAAAAGTAACTACATATTCTATTGGTATTGAACAGTCTTATCTTACATCAGAAGAAAAAGGGGATTCCCCAGCAGACGAAAGTTTTTCCACTCCAACATCTGATGGTAAGTCGTTAAAAGTTGATCTTGAATTTTCATATAAGTTTGATCAGACAAAGATTGCAGATACATTTATTATGTTTAAAGGACAGCCTGGAAAGTCTATTAAAGATACATTTATTAAACCAAAGATGAGAGCATGGACGCAGGAAGTAACTGCTAAGTATCCTGTAACTGATGTATTCGGTGATAAGCGTCAGGAACTGAACGAAGCACTTGATGTATATTTAAAACAGAAATTCGAGCCATATGGAATTATCATTGACACAGTAAACTTTACCAATATTTCCACAGATTCTGAAACATCTGCTGCAATTCAGAAGAAAGTAACTGCACAGCAGGAATTAGAACTCGCTAATATTGAGGCAAAAACTGCGAAGGTTCAGGCTGATAAGGATAAGGAAGTTGCTCTTATTGCAGCAGAACAGGAAAAAGAAAAGGCTTCTATTGTTGCAGAGCAGAAAAAGATTCAGGCAGAAGGTGAAGCTGAAGCTATGAGAATTAAATCTGAGGCAGAAGCAACTGCTAATGCTAAGATTGCAGCATCTCTTACTCCTGAACTGATTGAAAAGCAGAAAATCGAGAAGTGGAAAGGTGAAGTCCCACAGGTTCAGGGTAGTGCTACTCCAATCGTAAATATGCAGTAGTAGTGAGGTGTTGACATTGTTATTTGGTTTAGGTGCAATTATTGTATTTTGTATTGGTGTCGCAATAGCTCTTATAGTTTTATTTGGAGTTTTCTATTTGGCACTACGAATTTCTACATATATTGGAAAAGTTTATTATTTGTTTTCGCAAAAAGAGAATAAATTAAATGACCTTTATGATGAATTGTTTGAAAATTGAAACCACATGCTATAAGGATGATACTTTTGAATTTAATAAAGGATTGAGCCTAGTCAAGAAAAGATTAATTGTAAAATATTTTGATAATTAGGTTAAGTCGATTGCAAAGGCGATATAAGGATAAAGCGGAGGAATTTTATGACAAGAACATATTGTGATGTATGTAACAAAGAAACAAATTCGGTAACAGAATATATGTTACCAAAGCGAGTGCAAAGATATGCGACAGACAAGGCTGGTAATAAAATAATGCCATTCGGAGAAACTGTTGAACCAGTAAAAAGGGAGTTGTGTCCAAGATGCTCTCGTTTATTGAATGTGTTTGTAGATGGTTATTTAGCAGCTTTGAGTACAGAAAATGACAAATACACAATTCAATTTAATCTTATTCGTGGAAGAAAATAATAGTATATAGAAAGTATTTTGAAAGAGTAATCAATCAGATAGTTACTATATGTTAATAGATTGTATACATAAGGTTTACGCAAAGCAAGGAGAAGATAATAGATTGAACAGTAGCATTTTTGTTCCTAAAACGATAAATGTTGGATATCAAAATCGTTCAGGAACTTATACAGGAAAACTTGCCTATGTCATTTACTATGATGAAAAAGGCAAACTGCGAAAAGAAGCATCATGGAATAGTTGGCGTGACGATAAAATTCCGAATGATGAATTTGATAATGTCCCAACAGAAGGATTTGTACTAAATAAGAAAGCTGGTGATTACTCTACAGGATGGGATTACCGACATGCTTATTGTAGAGTATATGATCCAAGAGGATTTGAGTTTGAAATTACCATTGAAAATTTATTGTACATTCTTGAAAATGCGAATTGTATCAAGGGTAAGGGGCTTGAAGGAGAATTTATATATGGATGGGATGGTAAGGATTTGGTTCTTATGCCAGTTGAGTCACCTGATTATAAACAGATTGCAGCTTATAATAAGATTGTACATAACAATGAATCTATTAAGACAAGAGACTTGATTCTTGGTGCAACATATCTTACAAAAGAAAATATCGAATGGATTTATATGGGACGTTTTGAAACATACGGTTATGGTTATGAATTTATACAGGATGGTAAAACTGTAAAAACTAAATCCTATAAAGATATTCCAAATGAACCAACTCGATTTGGATATACAAAAATTTCTTATAAAGGAATTAACAACCTTCCATATGGTAAAATGCATTGGTTTGCAAGATTAAGCGATGGGAAGTATGAATTTGAGCAATTTAAAAGTGTCCCTAAAAACAAACTTATTAGTTGTCTCGATGATAAATGCACTTCTAAATATTCTGAAATTTATGATTCAATGGAATCATCTTATCAATTCTCCCCTATAGACGATAGCAAGGATAAAATTGTAAATATCTCATTTGAAGATTTTTATGAAAAAGCAATTAATACATATGTCGATGATGATATAACAAGAAAATATGTCGATGTTCGCTTTATGGTAAACAACGATGGAGAATATATTAAATATGAAATGACAACGCCATATAGGTCAGAAGATAACGGCAAATATACTGTTTATAAATATAGTACCAAAAATATATATCATGGAGATAAGGAAGCAATTGATATTTTCCCGACAGAAGAAAGAGAAGTGGAAGTACGTTATGGTCAAAAAGAAATTCAGACGCATATGATTCCAGTTTCTATTGAAACAGTTTTTGAAAAGTTAAAACCAGTATGTAAGCAGAAATATTTAGTAAATGGTAGAGAATATGAAAAGGAGTACGAGTTTAATGAGTAAAAATGATGACAGAATTTTAGAATTAAAGAAACAGATTGAAACAAAGAAGAAATCAATTTCTGAGAAGAAGGTTAGGTTTATTCCTGAAACAAATTGTGTTCTTAATATGGATGGAATGACAATTAATCTCAATGTGTGTTCAGACGATGCATTATTATTACTTTTAATTAGATTGAATTCATATTTAATGTCTGCGAAGGATCTTAATATGGTTGATTTTGAAATTTCAGGATACAGTGTGACAGCATGGATTAAAGATATTAAGAGTAAGTTAGAGGTATCTGGTCTGAAGAAAGAAGAGTCTGATTTGAAGAAAATGGAGAGCAAGTTGGACAAGTTGCTTTCTGATGATAAGAAAACAGAGCTGGAAATTGATGAGATTGCTGCTTTATTGAAGTAAAAGAGAGAATAATACAACAGGTGGTATATTTCATAAAATCGCATACTATATATAGTGGCTATATAAATTTAAACTACTATATATAGTAATAAAAAGGACAAGAAATATCGGTTTCATTGGAGGTGAAAAATTGGAGAAAGAAATAGTATACATTGCAGATTTAGATCAGGATGTTGATGATGTTGTTGCAGCACATTATCTTCATAACGAAGGTGTATTGAAATGTGTTGTATGTGATCCATATCCAATAACAGAAGATGGGTTGAAAAGAAAAGACATTCTTGAAAGTTTGGGCGTTCAAATATTAAAGAAAATGCCACCAATTGCAAAATTTGTATTTGTTGGTGGAGCATTAACGCTTGTTGCTGATTACATCAAAATGCATCACATTGACTGGCTAGTGATGAATGGTGGTTTTGTTGGTACGAATATTGCTTCATTTGAATTGGATAAGTTTAAAGGGAAAGAAACAGTAAGAACGTTTAACTTTAATTGCGATGTAAATGCAACTGATTATGTCTTAAAAGCTGGAAAAGAAAGAATATCTAATATAGTACTTGTTGGAAAAAATGTGTGCCATGATTCCAGAAATACAAGAGTTGGTATATGGTCGGATGAGAAATATAAAGAATTATTTGATACATATAATGTTAAAGATAAAAAGCGTCAGCACGATATGTTGGCTTGTCATGAAGGATTGGCATTTTTGAATAATTCTACAAAATATTGCAAGTATGAAGTTATAAAACCATTTAACACAGGTTTAAAAGGAACATATACCCAATGGGGAAGTACAAAAACAAGGGAAACACCATACAGAGAAGTGTTAGCTGCAATAGAATATGAAACAAAGTAAATTTCGATTTCTTGGGAACGAAATAAGAGAATATAAAGGAGGAACACATGAGAAAGAAAATTGTAACAGCAATTTTAGTTGCTGCGTTAGCAGTAGGAAGTTTATCAGGATGTGCATTATTAGATAACGAAGTAAATGAACTAAATGGTTCAATCACAGGTAATACATATAATGCTTCGTTTTATTCTAATGAAGGTGAAAAGTTCATGGATATGAGTGGTCAGAAAATTGATCTTGCATCCAACATTGTCAAAGAACAGTCGTATAGTTCTGATGGTGGATGGGGATATGCACAGACATTATCTAGTGTAGTGACAGTTACCATTGATGGTAAAGAGGTAGAGAGTTGTGGAAGTACAATGATTTTTTCCGAGAAAGGATTAAATCCAGAAGTAGATTTTAAGAGTCCAGAAGTTATCAATAGTACAACAGATGGCAGTTTAGGAGACAATGTAATAATTGCAAGTGTTGTGAATAAATATAAGAATTACTTTGGTAAATCAAGAGTAGTTGTAATTCAGTCTCAGTTAGGCGATCCGATTTGTGCTTATTCAGGTGATGAAGTGTATTGGCAGGTATGTCAAGATTTACCTAAGACTACAAAACTTATGATTGACGGTAAAGCATTATATATTCACAGAGCAAACTTTCAGATTATTGATAAAAGCTTATTAAATTAAAACGAAGGGAGAATATAAAATTATGTGGTGTGTATTTATTATTTTAGGAATCGTAGCAGAGGTATTAAAAGCAAATGCAATTTTAGCAATTCCAACAATTGTTGAATATATTTTGTTTGGTATTGGTGGATTGCTTCTTGTGATTAAATTTATTATTTATTGTTCTATGAAGCGTCAGATGAAGAATATGACTAAAAATTTTAATGATAGATTCAATAATAGATTTAATGGCATGTTTTAAAATCCAAGTAAACTGACATTTCTTGGTGCAGATTGGAGACAAGGAGAAATAAAATGTGTACTGATAGAGTAATTGCTTTGTTAAGCATATTTGTAATATTGAGTATTTTATTTGCAGGATTCTATATATGCTGCAAAGCGGATATTAAAAATATATCTATTCTCAATTCTATAAAGAATTTCGTTATTGATTTATTTAAAGATAGAAATATTTTAGGTAAATTTCTTTCAAGCGTTATATTTTTATTATCTATTCCAGGTATGTTATTTGTGATTCTTTTAGCAATAGTGGATGTACTCATAAAGTTATTTATAAAAATATGGAAGTTAGGCAATAGATAACACTTTATATAAACAAGAAAATATATAGTTGGAGGTAAGAATGTGATATATACAAGTTATTTTGCAAAACTTAAATCGTTACCAGATAATATAGTCCCAATTTCGATTTGCGGAAAAGCACCTAATTGGTATACAGGGTTACAGTATAAGAAACTTGCGCCAAAATATGATTTCTTTATGGAATGGAAGAAAAATCATGACAATGAATATTACATTAAATGTTTTAACGAGCAAGTGTTAAGTAAATTAAATGCAACAGATGTTATTCTGGATTTATCAAGGATATGTTATGGATATAATGTTGGAGAAAATGATATTGCTTTGATTTGCTATGAAAAGCCTACAGATTTTTGTCATCGTCATTTAGTATCCGATTGGTTAAATAAGAACGGCTTTAAATGTGATGAATATTTATTTAATAAATAAATCTAACTTATCTATGATTCATTCGAATCACAATTTCCAATAAAAATAAAAATCGAATAGAGAATAAGTAAGAGGTGGATATGAATAATCAAACATATAACGCTTGCCGTTGTTTTATTAGTAATATTGATTCAATAAGCAGTAATGCAAAAATTATTATTGATAACATTAAATCTTATAACAATGATAATGATTCATCGGCAAAATTATTTATTCATTCAAAATGCTCAAATACGGAGAATATATTATCAGAAGATGAGGTGAATCTAGTGATTTCAATAATATTGAAAAAATATAAGAAAAGTATTGAGCAATATCAAAAGGAATTGAATGAATGTATTAACGAAGAAGTTTTGAAAATAACGGAAACATTAAAAGAGTTGGATAATAAGAGTAAAACAGAGAATAAGTAAGTGAAGTAGTTCACAGTAAATCACTGTTTCTTTGGATTTAAGAGGTGCAATAATATGAAACAATACATAAAACAAGCATTAGCTTTTCTGTTAGTTTGGTTTTGCAGTGGAACAACAATGTACGCATATCAAACAGAGAATAAAATATTGGGACTTAGTTTTACTTTTCTAAGTTTTCTATATTGGTTAATTTTAAAAGACGAGAGGTGAGAAAAGTGCCAACAGGTTATACAGCATATATACAAAATGGAGATATTACAACAGGAAAAGATTTCTTAAAACTCTGTACGAGGAATTTTGGTATTTCTATGGACATGAGAGATGAATCGTTATCAGTACCAACTCCGACACATTTTGAACCAAATTCTTATTATAAGAAAGAATATGATAAAGCTGTCGAAGTTCGTAATAAGTACAGACAGATGACTTTTGATGAAGTAAAACAGGAAATGATTAAAAGTTACAATGATAGAATCGCTTCTGCTAAGAAATGTTTGGATAATTATAAAACAGAGGATGAAAAATATAAGAAGGTTAGAGACGAAGTTGTAAAGTGGAATCCACCAACAGATGAACATGAAGGATTGAAAAAGTTTGCATTAGAGCAAATAGATATATCTATGAACACATCTTACTATAAATACTTGGAAGATGATTTGAACAAGGAATTAGATATTAGTGACAAAGCAGTTTATGCTTATATGAATGACATTAACGAGTCTTGTGAAAAAGATGTTGAAAGGGCGTACAGACGATGGCAGGAAGATTTGAAACGAACTGTTGAAAAGAATTTGTGGATGCAACAGTTTTTAGATAGTTTGGAGAATATATGAATAGAGGTGATACACATAGAAGTAATTGAAACAAATCTAATCATTGATGAAAATAATATCATCAGAGATCA
>ERZ773239.784-NODE-784-length-29437-cov-5.303621_pt1 | contig 29437 bp, 27 predicted proteins | sample MGYA00580521_ERZ773239 | MGnify/ENA primary metagenome ERZ773239 (study PRJEB29015, sample SAMEA2737801) | human gut metagenome | biome: human gut; feature: human-associated habitat; material: faeces | place: China | collected 2012 ... | reverse complement strand
TAAGAGTGGTTTTAAATATTTATCATTAAAGTTGTTTCTTCCGGTGAGACCAAGATATGCTTGAATCTCTTTCCTGGAACGTGGAATAGAACAAAAGTCAAGTATCACTGCAACCTTATCATCTTGTACGGTCGAGTTTGTGACTTGCCCTGCGACTTGCCCTGCGACTTGCCCTGCGACTTGCCCTCTGACTTGCTCTGCCTGCTGATGTGTAGTAACCCACTTCTGATTTTTCAACGTAGCACACAGCATAAAGCTGGAAACATGATATTCTGGATCAGGCAGTCCGGCGTCTTCCATTTCACGGTACATACGGTCAACGCCCTCGCCGAACTCTTTCACATATTCATAGACATGCAAAAACTCGATGATCTTGGGGTTGCGGGAGAAATGCATCTCACGCATATTATTGGGACGAACCAGTCCGGGCAGCTGACCGGGACTTTCTACAGTCATGTGGTCATCGAACATTTTAATCTGAATATCGGTGCCGGTAATGTTGTAATCGCGATGAGCAATGGCGTTAACAATTAGCTCCGTCCAACAGAACTCAGGGAGTTCAGGGATAGTGACAAAGAGACCATCTTTGCCGAGAAACGAGTGCTCGCGGATCTGGCTCTTTACAAATTCCGTGGACTTCTGTACCATATCGAGAATCCTGCCCTCGAAGATTACATCTTTAATGACGTTCATTTCAGTGCCAACTTTTGCTTCTGTGCCATCATAGCGGATGAAGCGTACTCTTGCACGAGGGAAGAATCGCTGCGGATTCTTTCCAAAGAGCAGGATTGCGGCACTGATGATCTGTTCAGTACCATTGCGCGTGATGATAAAATTCTTATTGCCGCGCAGATAATCCAGCGGGGATCGTCCATAGCCGATTTTCTTTGTGTAGGCGGCTACAAAATCGAGGTCAATATCATCAATGGTGGCGTTTGGAACAGGGGTGTCCTCAAAGAAACGAGCACCCTTGGAATACAAAAGCTGAAGTCGCTGGTCGAAGTTGAGCTTCTTGGATTTGTCCCCAACACGCAGATATACTTCATCTGCTTGATTTGCATGAACCTGCGGACTTGGAAATACATGCATGATAAGTATATGGTTGGATTGTCCTTTAGCGTCTGTACAGTTTACTACCTCGGAATCAACACTGACAGAGGGAACACAATAGTCCAATGGAGCGCGGAGCAGTTCATTGATTCTCTTGTCCTGACCATCAATGCCGGTTATGGTGCCGTCATCTTCGATGCCAATGGCAGCGTCACCACCGTCTGCATTAGCAAAAGCGATAATGAGATTGGCCAGAGCTTTCGGGTCAATTCTTGCGCTTTTACGGTCAAAAAGCTGCGTTTCAGTATGGAAGCACAGTTCTTCTATGATATTCGTGTCAATCATGTTGTCACTTCCTTTTTCTATATATTTTCTCCTGATAGGAGAGTGTTATTCTCTTTATCTTCCGCCCGTATTCTGAGCAACTCCTTTATCTCATTGTTACTCGCTAAACGTACCGCTGGATTCTCTTTATATATTTGTGCTCCGCAGTCTGGGCAACGGTCAGGTAGCTTCTCAGCAGAGAAACAGTAGCGGCAGGCGTCGCAAAAGTAGTAGTTCAAGTCATATTCACCCCAATCTCTAAGATATCCTCGAATGCAATAATGGTCGGCAGCTCTTTGCCGGTATTGTTTATAAATCCTGTGTAAATTCGTAGTTCTTTGTTTATCACATCCACAGCATCCAGTATTCCGGCTATATTCTCATAGTAGCCGTCCGTGAAATATTTTATTATGATCTCTTGTCCCTTCCGAAGCTGGCTGATCTTTTGGTTCAGAACTTCCTTGCCTTCTTCAGATAGTTCGACTCTATTTCCTTTGAGGTGGTCTCTGCCTTCGGAAGCAATCTCATCTTCATAGCCTCGTAAGGCAGCAAAAGGAGAGAAGATTTTAGCACGATTGGACATCGGCATACGGGGATGATTATGTGGCGGCTCCGGGCGGGAGGCATGGAGGATTTTGCCATACTTACTTTGGACGGATCTGCCTTCCGGTGTGTTCTTGTAATCCATGTTCTCCCTCCCTACTCGGCTTTATGACCGCCAATAGTCTTGTTTCTTTCCCTCATCGTGGCTCCGTCCAGATAGTTGGTTCCTTTCAGAACGGCGTTCTTGCCGAATTTCTTCTTGAGTCCCAGCATCGCATTCTGCAGCTTTTTCTCTTTTTCCAGCTTAGTTGTGTCCGTGAATAGGTCGACTTGGAAGAATCCCTCGTCTTTGACCACACGGTTGGCGGCGATTGTGATCCGTCTCACGGTCAGTGTTTTATCAGCTATTCTCTCGAACAGCTCAGTTGTGGCAGAGATCAGGATACTGCCGAGGTTGGTCGGATTATCCAGCTTCGTGCTGCCGTGAGCACCCTTCGGAACGGTGCGGCCGTAGTGGTCGATGTGTACCGAACCTTTGTATGTGCCGCTGTCGCAGTTTTCACGGTCATAGCCCACATCCAGTGTCAGACTGTCCGTAACCAGTCCTTTATCTGTTAATTGTAATACTAAGCTGTCAGCCATCTCCATGACAATGATCCTGGCTTTGTCATATGGGTAAGGGCAGGAGAGCACCTGTCCCTCGGAGATGCTGTTAGTGTTGGGCTTGTAGGCTTTGATTTCTTTCATACCGCAGGGTTCCAGCCCCCAGGCATGGTCGATCAGCAGCTCCGCATCAACGCCGAATTCCTTATATAAGATATCCTGATTGACGGTGCTGAAATAGGCCAGCTCGCCCATCGTATGGATGCCGTGCTTTTCTAGTCGCTTGACGGTGCCGGGACCGGTCATCCAGAAGTCTGTGAGTGGTTTGTGATCCCAGAGGAGATAGCGGAAGCTCTCTTCATCCAGCTCAGCGATGCGGACTCCGTCCTTGTCAGGCGCAGCGTGTTTGGCAGTGATGTCCATTGCCAGCTTCGCCAGATATAGATTCGTACCGATCCCGGCGGTGGCGGTGATGCCAGTCGTATACAGCACTTCCCGGATCATTGTCATGGAAAGGTCGTGTGCGGTCATGTTGTAGTGGGATAAGTACGAGGTGGCATCGATGAACACCTCGTCGATACTGTAAACGACAATGTCCTCTGGTGCGATGTATTTCAGATAGATGCCGTAAATTTGCCGTGACACCTTTTCATAGTATGCCATCCGAGGCGGTGCAACAAGGTAAGAGAGTTCGAGTGACGGGTCGGCGGCAAGGGATAAGGAATTATAGGAGGCAGAGGAAAAGGATGGTTTACCGTCCTTATACACAGCCTTTCTTAGTCGTATCGCTTCCCTTAACCGATTCGCATTGACCTCTTTGACCTTCTGCACGACCTCGAACAGCCTGGCGCGACCCGGAATGCCATATGCTTTCAGGGAAGGAGACACAGCGAGACAGATAGTTTTCTCAGTGCGGGAGGAATCTGCCACGACCAGATTTGTAGTAAGCGGGTTGAGGTGTCGAGCAGCGCATTCCGCACTCGCGTAATAGCTTTTAAGATCTATCGCTAGATATGTGCGTTGCATCGTGCGATTTCCTCCTTTCTAACTGCGTTCTCATAATAATGCTGTTAATGTTCGGCTCTCTCGACGAACCATCGGCCTAACCGTCCGTTGAAGCGTGGATCGAGGTGCTCAAAGAACAGGTGCTTTTCCTGCCCCTGGATGAGCACAGTGAAACAGTCACCGGAATAACCGTTGTCAGCAGTCCCGGCGGGGCGGAAGTCCCGCACTGTTTCGATTGGGAAGGTACGTCCATCCGACCAGGTGATCGATGTCGGCTGCATATAGCCTGTAGAATCAAAGTCGGAGGATACCTTTACATAGACTCGTTCTTTTGTCATAAGCAGTCACCTCCATGTTTAATTGTAACATTTAGAGCAATTCTTCATGGAATCCTTCAGAAAATTTATAGAAACCGATTGGTTTCAGCACATCATCATCTGACAACAGCAGTTCAGCAGCAAACGTATTCGCCCTGCGCTACACCGCGGGAGTCATGCTTCCATGTGGGATGTTTTGCTGTTTTTGGCCGAAAGGGAAAGTTGCCGGTGAGAAACAGCAATTTTTTGTAAAACCTACTTGACAAGGAACGACTGTTCCTATATACTAAGAACAACAGTTCACGAACTTGTGTTCTTATGATACAATAAGAAGTTGTAGAAGTCAATAGGAAAATAAACTTCTGTTCTTTTTTATTATGGTAGGGGCACGATTGCGGCGGTAACGATGAGAGAGCGTGGGGATGCACTGGCAGAAATGGTTATGGAAAAGTTGAAAGCCGTGGATGGAAGATGCCTGATCGAGAGTGCCAGCGCGGAGTTTATGAGTTTTATCGAGGATGCTTATTGGTGTCTGAAAAGCCAGTGAAAAAAGAATGGAATGTTCCGCATGAGAAGAAAAAAGTTCTTAGCGAAAAATACAACATTGCGATGACAGCAGAACCAAATTCCAGCAGAGGAAGTATAAAACATATCTAGCCCACTGGCGTACCGTGTAGATCCCTACAAGGCCCGCTGGTGGGCTTCTTTTTTTGTTCTTATTTTTTTTCAGGCTTTTCAGCTTTCTTCTTCGGTGCAATCTTATGACCGGAGTAGATTGCCATGCCCATGCAGACCAGGGAGCCGCAAGCAAAATACTTGTGTGCCTGCATCAGCTTCTTGCAGCCTGTGTAGAAGCATCCTGCCATACAGGCAAGTGCGCCGAGTGACCAATATTTATGTGCTTTCATTTGATGTCCTCCTTTGAACATAATTTCTCAATTTAAATATAGCTCTTTTTCTGCCTCTTAGCAACGACAGAATTGTAAATTTCAAATTGTTTTTCGTCTGTCTGCACTGTGCAGATGGGCTTTTCTCATGCCCCAAAAGAGGTGGTCATCCACCTGGCATCCAGAATTCGCAAGATGTTCTGTGCTGAATACGATCCATCTACGGTATCAACTTGCTATTTATCATACCAGATGGTAAAATCAAAGTACAATAGGCGAGTTGTATTCTCATATTTGAGGAATAGCTCCAGAAAGGAGTGAAGAGATATGGCAGATAAGCTGAAACTTCCGGTTGGAATCGAAGATTTTCGAGAAATTCGCCGAAAGGATTTTTACTACATTGATAAGACAGGACTAATCGAACAGCTTCTTGACAGCTGGGGAAAGGTAAATCTTTTTACAAGGCCTCGCCGTTTTGGGAAGACCTTAAATATGAGCATGCTCCGTTATTTTTTTGAAACTGGAACGGATAAGACTTTATTTGAGGGACTTCACATCTCGCAAAGAAGTGATCTTTGTGAGGAATATATGGGAAAGTTCCCGGTTGTGTCGCTTACCCTTAAAGGTGTGGATGGATTGACCTTTGAAAGAGCAAAAAACAAATTATTGAAATATATTGCACTTGAGGCAGAGCGATTCAACTTTTTGAAAAACAGTGACAAGTTAACTGATAATGAAAAACAAAGATATGGTGCACTTATCCGAATGCAGGACGGAAAATACGTAATGGACGAGGATACGCTGGAGTCAGCACTTCAGACATTGTCGGAGCTGTTGTACCGTCATTATGGGCAGAAGGTAATCGTCCTTATTGATGAATATGATGTGCCCCTGGATAAGGCGTATCAAAACGATTACTATAGAGAAATGGTAGTGATGATTCGTTCGCTGTTTGGAGAAGCTCTTAAAACAAACGAATTTTTGCAGTTTGCGGTTCTGACCGGTTGTCTGCGTGTCTCGAAAGAAAGCATTTTTACAGGTCTGAACAATTTTAAGATTTTTTCTATAACGGATTCACGTTTTGATGAACAGTTTGGTTTTACAGAAGATGAAGTCGAAAAAATGCTGAAAGATTACCAGTTGGAAACGCATCTGGCATCGATGAAGGAATGGTACGATGGATATCGTTTCGGAGATGCCGATATTTACTGTCCCTGGGATGTGATCAATCGGGTGGACGATCTTTGCGATACACCGGAAGCTGAACCAAAATGTTATTGGATAAATAGCAGTGGTAATGCTTTGGTTAAACGATTCGTTTCCATAGCTAATAGAACAACGCAGGACGAAATTGAACGCTTGATTGCAGGTGAACCAATTGAAAAGTCTCTTCGGCTTGATTTGACATACGATGAGATTGATAAGAGTATAGATAACATTTGGAGTGTTTTGTTTACAACTGGATATTTGACACAGGTTGGTATGACAGAACAAGGAGCCTATAAGCTGGTCATTCCCAATAAAGAGGTCAGAACCGTTTACATTTCACAGATACAGGAATGGTTTAAACAGAAAATTGCAGATAATGCGGAGCAGATGACCTCTTTTTGGAAAGCTGTTGAGGATGGAAACGCAGAAGAGATAGAACAGTATTTAAATCGGACACTAAGTAATACAATCAGTGTTTTTGATACAAAGGCACCTGAAAAGGAAAACTCCTATCACACTTTCCTAGCAGGAATGCTGACAGGAAACACAGATTGGGTGGTTAAGTCAAATGTGGAAGCCGGCGAAGAATTCGCGGATATTATCATTGAACCGCAAAATCCGGATGATGGTATTATCTTTGAACTTAAGTATTCAAAGGAAGCATCAGGGTTAGATAAAGCCTGTGAAAGAGCAATCAAACAAATCAGAGATCGAAGGTATTTTGAGTACCTGAAAAATGATGGCCGCTATGATATGATGTTTTACGGCATCGCTTTTTACAAAAAGAGATGTAAAGTAGTGGTCGAGAAAATGAAGGAAGCATAATGCTGACTGGTCTGCTTGCTATCTAATATAAAAGGTCGGGAAACCGGCCTTTTTTGTATGCTCGGAATATCAATATCAGACGAATACGGCAAGAAGAATATTTTGAGCGTTTTTGTTTTCGGCCTTCAAAATGCGTTGCCAAGAATCAGGCGTTTTCTGCTGGCTTGAAAAATAGCAAATCGCAAAATTTACACGTTCTTATATGAAATACAAAAGGAAGGAGTTCCGTAAAAGGGCTTGCTGTCACGTAAGCGTTATAGCGTATGCTCAAAATTACGGAGAGGAAAAGAACGTGTTGAAAAGAATAGAAGAAGTCAGTAAATTGTCCGGCATAAGCAAGCGGGCATTGCAGTACTATGATGATGAAGGTTTGCTTAGGGCAAAACGCTCAAAAGAAAATTATCGTTTGTATGATGAAAATGATATGAAGAAGCTCTGGGAAATCCTGTGGTACAAGGAAATGGGCTTTCAATTGCGGGAAATTAAAGAGATTTTTGCAGTGCCGAAGAAGGAAAGAAACCTCTACCTTGAACAACGAATGAAGGTGATTGAGGGAGAAATTCAGAATTTGGAGGTGCAAAGGAAATGGGTTCAGTATATTGAGGATTGTGGGATGATTGAAGCTTTGCCATGTGATAAGAAAAATCAGCAGAATTATCTTGAACAAATTAAAAGAATCAAGAGAATCCATGAGGATTTAAGTCAATTACATATGGAAGAAGAAAATGAAAAGAGTCGGAAAGTGGAGCTATCGTAGATATAGGATGAAGATATAATGTTTGAAAGCAATGGATGGGGTGAGAAATATGGCAGATAAGTTTCTAATGGTTTCACAAAGATAGGGGAATAGCAATACATAATCCACGGAATGTAGGATGTATTTGGTTCTTGATGTATTTTATAATTGAATTATCGAAAAAAGAAAACGGCGTAGTATTAGAAACTACCACCAGCACAAGAGAGGAAATGAAAATGAAGGATGTTTTAAAAGGGGTAACTGTAAAAATTTTATCTTTGATCATCATTATTGCACTGATAGCAGGCGGAGGATATTTGGCCTATAAGCATTTCGTGGGCAATATTTTTGGTGGGGTCGGACATGAAACTGTGAGCAGTGTCGATGTCGTAAAAGAGAAACTTGAAGGAGCGGCAGAATTGAATACCGGAAGTTATTTGTGTACGGATGTGATCACGAAAGCAGATTCTAAAACATTTAAAGACTGGAAGATTCCATTCACTGAAAAAAGTTTTATCGTGCAATACGACGGCATTGTCAAAGCCGGAATCAAGGATTTGACGAAGGCCGATGTATCACAGGATGAAGATACGATTATCATCAAATTACCTGATGTAGAGATCACAGGGATAGAAATTGATAATGATTCATTTGAAAAACTGGATGAATCAAATAACATTTTTAATCCGATTACTGTTGAAGACCTGAACGATGCACAAAAGGATTTGAAAAATAAAATGGAAGCCCAGGCGATCGAAAAGGGTATTTTGGATATTGCCAGGGAAAATGCAGAAACAGTGATTTCTGGAATGTTATCTGATTATGACGTGCAAATTGAATGGAAGTAAAGATGGAATAAAAGAGGCGGCTTGTCAATCTCCTCAAAACATACTACAATAAAATGGACACAAAAAACTGATGGTTAAGGAGGAGACAAAAGTGAAGTTAATTTCCTGGAATGTGAATGGCCTTCGCGCGGTTGTGGGCAAAGGCTTTGCGGATATTTTTAATGAACTGGATGCGGATATTTTCTGCCTTCAGGAGACGAAGCTGCAGGCGGGACAGATTGAACTTGATCTGCCGGGATATGAGCAGTACTGGAATTATGCGGAAAGGAAAGGCTATTCCGGAACAGCGGTATTTACCCGTATTAAGCCTTTGAATGTGACTTACGGTATGGGTATTGAGGAACATGATACAGAAGGCCGTATGATTACTTTGGAATATGAGTCGTTTTATCTTGTGAATGTTTATACGCCGAATTCAAAGGAAGGACTGGCGAGACTTCCGTATCGGATGGAGTGGGAAGATGCTGTCAGAGCTTATCTGAAGAAGCTTGAGCAGGGGAAACCGGTTGTACTTTGCGGTGATCTGAATGTCGCACATGAAGAAATCGACCTTAAGAATCCAAAGACGAACCGAAAGAATGCCGGCTTTTCGGATGAGGAACGTGCCAAGATGACTGAACTGCTTTCCGCGGGATTTATCGATACTTTCAGATACTTTTATCCGGACAAAACAGGAGAGTATTCCTGGTGGTCTTATCGCTTTAATGCACGTAAGAACAATGCCGGATGGCGTATTGATTATTTTATCGTGTCAGAGTCATTGAAAGACCGTCTGGTATCGGCATCTATTCATCAGGAGATATTCGGTTCTGATCATTGTCCTGTTGAGCTGGAGATGAAGTAATAGATTTTCAAAAGTAATTGATAATTTCTGGCCATAGTAGTGGATTTAAGGAAATCTGTATTTATATGATTTGATAAGAACAAAAAAGAAACGAGCAGCCCGTCTGAACAATAATATTGCTGCACGGTAGTAAACTTCGTTTCTTGATGATATTCTAAAGGGTTATCTTAAAAGTGTCAATACCTTTTGGATTAAAAATCACCGAACTTCTAATCAATGGTCTTTTGTCCTTCGAATAGACATACACTGTAAAAACAGCTTCTTCGGAGGATTTCCGTGAAAGATTATATCGAGGAGCGTGCAGTGGAGCTAGCCTGTTACATAATTGAAACAAAGTCGACGGTGCGGCAGACGGCCAGGCAGTTTGGCATATCGAAGTCAACAGTACATAAGGATGTTACGGAGCGATTGGAAGAGATTAATCCGTCTCTGGCATCAGAAACCAGAAAAGTGCTGGATGTCAATAAGGCGGAACGGCACATAAGGGGCGGACTGGCCACAAAAGAAAAATATATGCATCAGCATATGTATGGATAATATAAGTTTAGACATCAAGAGGTGATACAAATGAAACGTTATAAAATTGTTCGAATTGATGAGGCAGATTATGGCTGCGAAGGCAGACCGGATGGCGAAGAAGCCATGGACAGCGTTTGGCTGGAGGATGAGAATGGCGAGAGACATATCGTTAGGGCATCGGATCAGATGCTTTATGACCGCCATCTGGATGAAGGCAGGCTGGTAACTTTTGATGAGAAAGGCTGTCTGACTGCCTGGTATCCCAAATAGCGGCGTCAGGTCGGCAAAATAGAACCAAATAAACAGACGCATGATGAGAAAACGAGATGAAACCAAACCGACAAGGCATGTTTCATCTCGTTCTTTCATTTTTATACAATATTTTACAGTATATTAGAAGCGATGAGCTGATGATAAACCTTCTCACAGCGGAGAATATCATCGATCACTACCCATTCGTCCGGCTGATGGGCGGCTTCAAGGCAGCCCGGGCCGTAGGACATACAGTTTCGATTATGAAGTTGTCCTGCGATGACAGCAGTATCTGTATAACCGGTAAAGCAGCTGACTTCCGGCTGCAGGCCTGTCACATGATGGCAGGCTTTTTTTAGTTCCGCCAGAAGCGGAGAGTCTGGGTTCATTTCGATGGGCGGACGGTCACCGGTGATGGTGTAAGAAGCTTTGACACCGGTCACCTTTTCCTCTGCCAGTCGGATCGCACTTTGTACGAATTCCGTTGTTTTGGCGGTGCTTAAAGGTGGCACGAGACGCATATCGATCCACAGTTTGCAGTGGTCCGGTACAACATAAGGACGATAGCCGCCAGTGATCTGACCGAATGTGACGGTTGAAATCCCCATATCCGGATGGGAAGGGGCGTCAAGGATGTTCTGACGAAGCGTGCTGATAATTTCTGCCATAGCAGCGATGGCATCGGCACCTTTCCATGGTGTGCTGGCGTGGGCCGTATGGCCTTCCACATCAATTTCGTACCATGTACGGCCTTTATGTGCCATCTGGATCTGGCCATTTGTCGGTTCTGCATCAATGACCCAGTCTTTGGAAGTGATCCAGCCTGACCCTATGCAGGCTTCTGAACCGCGCATAAAGTCTTCCTCATCCATGGAACAGATGAGTTTGAGGCTCCTTTTTGGAGTCTGGCCAGAAGTCTGGAGTGTTCTGGCAGCCATGATAAAAGCGGACAGGCAGCAGGCCAGACCGGATTTCATATCGCAGGCACCGCGGCCATAGATCCTGCCGTCCTTTTCAATGGCTTCAAAAGGCGGCATGGTCCATCCGTCCCCGATGACGACGGTATCCATATGGCAGATCATAACCAGAGCCGGAAGCTCCCCGGGTCCTGAAATCTCTGCCATCAGATTCGGACGGCCCGGCAGGACCTCCTTTCTGGTAATGATAACATTAGGTAAATCAGATAATTGCTGTTCGATCCAGTCAGCCATGGCTTTTTCATAAGTACCCGGGTCGGTACTGTCAATCCGGACCATAGCCTTTGTCATAGAGACAGCAGACGTTAAAAGTGACATTGTAAATCCTCCCTGTTTATTTCTACAAAAATCAGTATACCCTTGTTTACTTAATAGTCAATATGGAGGTTTTGTCAATCTGGCAGATGCCTGGATAGTTTTACAAACTTCAAGAAAAGATTGAATGTTCAATCCTTCATGTATACATGTCCCTCGTCTGGTTATTTCGCCCTTTTCATGGTATACTTGTAGGAAAAACGAATTTTGAAATTAAACGGGGTTTTAGATATGAAGTTAGTTGAAAAATTAATCCAAAATAGAATTTTGTCCAAAGAAGAGTTTGTGGAATTGCTGTCAAATACCAGTGCAGAGGATCGGGAAATACTTCGTAAAGAGGCGGTGCGTCTTCGGGAAAAGTATTACGGGCATGATGTTTATATCCGCGGATTGATTGAGTTTACAAATTATTGTAAGAATAATTGTTATTATTGCGGCATTAGACGGGATAATCATCATTTGGAGCGGTACAGGCTGACGAAGGATGAGATTTTATCCTGCTGTGAGGGCGGTTTTCGTCTCGGCTACAGGACCTTTGTACTTCAGGGCGGCGAGGATCCATGGTTTAATGATGACAGGATGGAGGATATTGTCCGGAGTATAAGAGCAGCCTATCCTGAGTGTGCTATTACTTTGTCCATCGGTGAGCGTTCACGTGAAAGCTATCAACGATTAAAGGAAGCCGGTGCGGACAGATATCTGCTCCGTCATGAGACCGCCAATGAGGCCCATTACCGCAAACTGCATCCGGAGGAGATGTCTCTTGCCAACCGCAAGGCATGCCTTTATACCCTCAAAGAGCTGGGGTATCAGGTGGGGGCCGGTTTTATGGTGGGTGCCCCCGGTCAGACATTTGAATGTCTGGCAGAGGATTTGATTTTCCTGCAGGAACTGCAGCCTGAGATGATCGGCATCGGGCCGTTTCTGCCCCATCATGAGACACCATTTGCCAATGAAGAAAAGGGCAGCTATGATCTGACGATTTTCCTGCTTTCAGTTCTCAGAGTAATGTTTCCGAATGTGCTTCTGCCTGCGACAACGGCACTCGGTACGATTAAGGCCACTGGGCGTGAACAGGGAATGCTGGCGGGATGCAATGTGGTGATGCCTAATCTTTCGCCGGTGGCCAACCGCAAACAGTATGAACTGTATGACAATAAGATCTGTACCGGGGATGAGGCGGCGGAGTGCAGAGGCTGTATGGAGAATCGTATGGCATCTGTGGGCTATCATCTTGTTGTGGACCGGGGAGATTTTAACAAAAGTATAAAGCAAAGCATACATAAAAAAGGCTGAATGTTCTATACTATATCAACAGGAGTGAGTCGATACACATGAAAGGTGTGCAGGGACTTATCGTCAGTTATAAACAGGAAAAGGCGGTTGTTGATATGGTTGGATGGATTGTAGCGTTGATATCCGGAGCTTTAATGAGCATTCAGGGTGTTATGAATACCGAAGTGACGAAGCAGACCAGTCTGTGGGTCAGTACAGGCTGGGTACAGCTGTCTGCACTGACCGTCTGTATTGCAGCCTGGCTCATCAGAGACAGGAGCAGTGTGACGGCTTTGATGGATGTCAGTCCGAAATATATGCTTCTTGGCGGTGTGATCGGTGCATTTATCACCCTCACGGTGATCGTCAGTATGAACCGGTTGGGCCCGGCCAGAGCGGTACAGCTGATTGTTGTTTCCCAGATAGCGGTGGCGTATCTTATTGAACTTTTTGGCCTTTTTGGGGTAGAAAAGACAGAATTTCAGTGGTCAAAGATTTTGGGACTTGGATTGTCGATCATCGGTATTATCATTGTGAAGTGGAAATAAAGTTTTACAGGCAGGGGCAGCAGGAGGTACGAAAATAAAATCAAAATAAAGTCGTAAAACGCTTGTAATCCCACAGGTTATTTTGTACAATTAAAAGTGTGACTTTTGTATATCTGTTCTCTCCGGGGAAGGAGAGATATGCGTAAACTGAAGAATCTTAAGATGATGTTGACGGTGGCCTTTGTGATTGCAGCAGGTGTTCTTTTTTTCTATGATGGGAGAAAGGCATCGGATGTTCAGTGGGAGACAGCGGAGGAGACAGCATCAGAGAATGAATCTTCCGGTATGGTATCGGGAGAGGATACAAAAGAGACGGAAAGTGTGAGTACAGAACCGGAGACGATATATGTTTATATTTGCGGGCATGTCGAAAAGCCGGATGTCTATGCTCTGGCAGCCGGTACAAGGCTTTATGAGGCCATTAAGGCGGCCGGCGGTGCACTGGAGGATGCAGATCTGCAGCAGTTGAATCTGGCGGATCCGTTGGCAGACGGACAGAGGATTTATGTTCCGGCAGAGGGAGAGACTGTCCTTTCGGCACAGTATACAGAAGATAAAACGTCCAATGGACTTGTGAATATTAATACAGCGACTGCGGAGCAGCTTCAGACACTGCCGGGAATCGGTCAGGCGAAGGCCAATGCCATTGTAGCCTACCGTGAAGCCAATGGCAATTTTTCTTCTATAGAAGATCTGAGAAAGGTCCCGGGAATTAAAGAGGGTGTTTTCGGACAGATTCAGTCGCTGATTTGTGTAAATTGAGGTGTGAGATATGGCGAATAAGGTTTTGGTTGTAGATGATGAGAAACTGATTGTCAAGGGCATCAAATTCAGTCTGGAACAGGATGGGATGGAAGTAACGGCTGCTTATGATGGAAAGGAAGCCTATGAACTGGCCATGCAGAATGATTATGACATTATTCTGCTGGATGTGATGCTTCCTGAATTAAATGGCTTTGAAGTGTGTCAGATGATCAGGGAGAAGTCGGATGTACCGATCATTATGCTGACGGCCAAAGGCGACGATATGGACAAGATTCTTGGCCTTGAATACGGTGCGGATGATTATGTAACAAAACCATTTAATATTTTGGAGATCAAAGCACGTATTAAAGCGATTATCCGCCGTACAAAGGGGAGAAAGCAGGAACAGCCTGCAGAGCGTACAATTGTTTCGGGTGATATGCGTATTGATCTGGACAGCAGAAGAGTCTTTATCGGTGAGCGTGAAGTGAATCTGACGGCCAAGGAGTTTGACCTTCTTGAGCTTCTGATCACGAATCCGAATAAGGTTTTCAACAGGGAGAATCTTCTGAATCTGGTATGGGGCTATGACTATCCGGGGGATGTCCGGACGGTGGATGTCCATGTCAGAAGACTGAGAGAGAAGATTGAGGCCAGCCCGAGCGAGCCAAAATATATACATACAAAATGGGGTGTTGGTTATTTCTTCCAGAAGTAAGAAAAAGTTCAGAATAGTTTTCAGGAGCATGCATGTCAAGCTCCTGTTTGCAATGATCGCCCTGGCGATCATTCCGATTTTGTTTTTACAGAGTTTTTACATTAAGTATATGATGGATCACATTCGGACGAATCGAATTGATCTTGTGCGTAATTACGGCGCATTGATCGCGGAGGAGATGCTTCAGACGGATTATCTGGAGGGTGGAGATTCGGATGTGATCGATGGAGAGATTGAGCAGTTTTCAGGTCTTTATGACGGACGCATCATAGTGACCAATGATGATTTTGATGTCCGGATGGATACCTATGGCATGCTGACGGGGAAGAAACTGGTGTCGGAACAGGTAGTGAATGCACTTCAGAACAATGAACAGTCTTATTATGACAAGGCGTCGGATGAAGTGTGGCTGATCTATGTCATCAGAGATGGCAATGAGGATGACAGGGGTGAGATCAGGGGAATGATTCTTTTCTATGTCTCCTGCAAGGATCTCACGGAGACCTGCGACACCATTACGAAGACAGTGACATTTGTTGTCATCGGCATCGGCCTTGTTCTTATTTTTATGTCCCTTGTAATGGCCAGAAGCTTTACGAAGCCATTTAAAGATATGGCAAATTCTATTAACAGGATTTCAGATGGCTTTTTTGATGAGAAAGTGAATTTGACCGGTTTTTCGGAAGTTGAACAGATATCCGAAGCATTTAATACCATGCTGAATCGTTTACAGGAGCTGGAGAGTTCGCGGCAGGAGTTTGTATCCAATGTCTCCCATGAATTGAAGACACCGCTGACTTCCATGAAGGTACTCGCGGATTCCCTGAACATGCAGCCGGATGCTCCGGTGGAGCTTTATCGTGAGTTCATGCAGGATATTGGGGAAGAAATTGACCGTGAGAACACGATCATTAACGATCTGTTGTCGCTGGTGAAGATGGACAAGACGGAGGCGGATCTGAATATTGCTTCGGTGAACATCAATGATCTGCTTGAATCAATTCTGAAGCGTTTGAAACCGATTGCCTCTAAGCGGAATATTGAGCTGGTTCTTGAAAGCTACAGACCGGTGACAGCAGAATGCGATGAAGTGAAGCTGACGCTGGCTTTGTCTAATCTGGTGGAGAATGCTATCAAGTACAATGTGGCAGGCGGTTGGGTTCAGGTGACCCTTGATGCGGATCACAAGTTTTTCTATGTGACGGTGGATGATTCAGGTATTGGTATCCCGGAGGAATACCAGGATAAGATATTTGAACGCTTCTACAGAGTTGATAAAGCCAGATCGAGAGAAACCGGCGGAACAGGTCTGGGACTGTCCATTACCAAGAACATTATCCAGATGCATCATGGTGCCATCAAGGTAGCCAGCAAGGTGGACGAGGGAACAACTTTCTCTGTCAGAATACCGCTGACCTATATCAAGCAGTAAGGAGAGATGGAATGAGGAAAATAAAACGCTGGATGGCGGTACTCCTGCTGGTGATGGTCATGCTGATCAGCGGAGGATGTCAGAATATGCATCATTTGTCGGCCAATCAGACCGGCAAAGATGATGCAGACACGGGAACAGCCTACAATATTTATTATATCAACAACGATGAGACAAGGATTAAGGCCTTTGCGTACCAGCTCAGTTCCACAACGGAAGACGGTATTATCAGTGAGTGTATGGAGGCACTTTCCAAGACACCGGACGATAAGAATTACAAAGAAGTCTTCAATTCATCGGTGAAGGTGCAGCAATATAATTATGACAAAGACAGCAGAACCTTATCTCTGTATTTCTCAAAGGAATATGCTCAGATGCCGAAGACAACAGAGATGCTGGTGCGGACGGCAATTGTTGAGACGATGACACAGTTCGGCGGCATTATCGATTATGTTTCTTTCAGTATTGACGGCAGCTGGCTGACGGATGAGGCCGGTAATGTGCTGCGTATGAAGAATTCGGATTATGTTTCTGAAGTCGGCGGAAGTCAGGGGGAGCTTGATGAGGCGAGATTCTGTCTTTATTACGTCTCTTCAGATGGCAGCGGGCTGATGAGAACTTATCAGACGATTCGATATCCGAGTTCTGAATCACAGGCAGAGGTTGTTGTCAGAACACTGATGCAGGGATATCCTTCCGAAAAATACAGATCTGTTGTATCAAAGGATACACAGCTGAAGAGTATCAGTGTGAGCGGCAGTTTATGCAGTGTAGATTTCAGCAAGGAATTTCTGAACAAAATAGACGGTCAGAATTTTCGTTTGAATGTGTATGGTATTGTCAACTCACTGACAGAGCTGAAAGATGTTGAGCGGGTCAGAATAACTGTAGATGGCAAACTGATAGAAGAAGAGCCGGATGGTGTTGTTCTGATGAATGAGATGACGGCCAAACCGGATCTGATAGTACAGTAGATGGGAGAATTAGAGATATGCCAAGACCTCTTGTTTGGGTTGGGGTCGCATATACGCTGGGGGCTGCATGGGCAGCCGGCGGTCAGAATATTTTTTATGGAATAGCAGGAATTGCTTTTTGCATGTGGATAACAGGCAGGATCAGACAGGCATGGACAGGAATGTGGCTGTTCTGGTTTCTGCCTGTTTTTTTCGTGTCGGGATTTGTCATATTCAGTCATTCAATGCAGGAGATCAGAGATGATACAAGTGAAAATCAGTATGCTGTTCTGAGAGGGATTGTTTGGCAATGTGAAGAAAAAGAAAAAAGTTATGCAGTGACTTTATCGAATGTTGAGATTGACGATATCAAAACAAGAGTGCTTGTTTATGCGGATAAGGACCGGGAAGCCGTACAGGTTGGAGATGGCATCGAGGTCAGAGGTATTTTGCAGAAACCGGAGAGAGCATCGAATCCGGGGCAATTTGATCCGAGATCTTATTATTATGGCAAAGGTATCAGCTATCTGATGCGGCCGGATCAGATGGAGGTGGTGAGTAAGGGACATTCCTACAGGCGGTTGCTTCAGAAATTGCGGGTTTTCTGGTCAGAACGCTACAGTTTGTTTCTGGATGAGAAGGATGCGGGGGTTGTGAAAGCTGTTTTGGTGGGTGATAAGTCAGAAATGGATGAGGAGACGGAACAGCTGTATGTACAGGCCGGAATCGTGCATATCCTGGCTATTTCCGGTCTGCATATTTCTATTATCGGTATGGGTATTTTTTCACTGCTGAAGAAAACAGGTGCAGGATTGAAGGGCAGTGCCTGCTTGTCGGCATTTATTGTACTGAGCTACGGTTTGCTGACAGGCTTTGGGGCATCCACAGAGCGGGCAGTGATTATGTTTATTGTCCGGATGGGGGCGGTCTATCTTGGACGTTCCTATGATTTTCTATCAGCCATCAGTCTGGCTGCACTGATCCTTTTTGTTACGCAGCCGCTCACGCTGATGCAGTCCGGGGTGTGGTTTTCCTTCGCGGCAGTATTGTCCATCGGCGTGCTTTGGCCTGCCATGGAGCGGTGTATCCCATGGCAGTTTGCCAAGGAGGATAATTATAAAAGGCAGCATTTGAGAAAATCTATGGGGATCAGAATGAGCAGGAGAGAGATGATTGAAAAAGCGATCCGTTATATTGGACCGTCGGCAGCTGTTACCATCGGAACCATTCCGTTAACGGCCGGCAGCTACGGCACAATACCTCTGATCAGTTTTTTTCTTAATCTGGTTGTTCTGCCACTGATGGATATCTTTGTACCTATGGCACTTTTATCCGGTGCGCTAAGTCTGTTTTCGAATACAGCAGCAGCCTTTGGAGGCGGCAGCATCCACTTCATTTTACAGACGAATAGAATGCTCTGTGAAAAAATGCTTCGGTTCCCTTTGGCTGTCTGGCGGACAGGTGTGCCGCCGGTTTCATGGATTTTCATCTATTATGGGATGCTGATCGGGTTTGTATTGATGTCATTGCCGGAGCATAAATGGTGGATACGTTTTACAAGGGGAGAAATTGCTGAAAAGGGACGGCTGCTGCTGATTGTAATGTGTCTGTTTATTTTTATACCATACAGAAAACTTTCTCCGATGATCGCTTTTATAGATGTGGGACAGGGGGATGGGATATTCCTAAGAACGACAAATGGCACTACATGGTTGGTTGATGGCGGCAGTTCCAATGTCAATGAGGTGGGGAAATACAGAATTCTGCCTTTTTTGAACTATTATGGAGAGGAGGATGTTGATTATGCCTGTATCACCCACAGTGATGCGGATCATATTTCCGGGATCCGCGAATTGCTTCTGGCAAAAAAGATCCGTCATCTGGTGATGACAGAAATTTCAAAGACAGACGAGACAAGCCGGGAACTGGCTGCTCTTGCCACAGAAAATGGTGCGGATGTTATCTATGTCAGTCAGGGCAGCTGCTGGGAAAGCGGAGATTGGAATTTTGAATGCCTTTATCCGGGGAAAGAAGTGAAAACAGATAATATCAATGATCAGTCCATGGTGCTTCAGATAAAGGCTGGTGAAACGGCTTTTCTTCTGACCGGGGATCTCACCGGCGAAGTGGAAAATGAAGTGGAACCAGGAAAATTGAAAGGGACAGATGTGCTGAAAGTAGCCCATCATGGTTCAAAATATTCCAGCAGTGAGGTGTTTTTGAAAAATACAGATGCGAAACTGGCAGTGATTTCTTGTGGGAAAGGAAATCGTTACGGGCATCCGGCACCGGAAACTCTGGAACGTCTAAGTGCGGCACATATGCAGATTGTGATAACCATGGATGCGGGAGCAGTTATAATGCCATATAAAAAAGGAAGGTTTCTTCTTAAGACATGGTTGAAATAAGGCGGAAGAATGTGATACACTCATAGCAGTTGACAAATGGAGGCTTTTATGAAGACTTTAAACGAACATTTAAAGAAGAAAACATTTAAGAATGTTTATTTATTATATGGCGATGAAGCGTATCTGCGCAATCAGTACAGGGATCGTCTGAAGCAGGCAATGATCAGCGATGGCGATACCATGAACCTTTCTTGTTTTGAAGGAAAGGGAATCGATGAAAAGGAATTGACAGCTCTGGCTGACACGGTTCCTTTTTTCAGTGACTACAGATTGATCATTGTAGAAAACAGCGGATTTTTTGTGGCATCCGGACATGATACGCTGACAGAGTATATGAAACAGATTCCGGAAACAACCTGCATTTTATTTGTGGAATCAGAAGTCGATAAGCGCAATAAGCTTTTTAAGGCGGTTTCGGCTGCGGGATATGCGGCAAATCTGACCATGCCGGGGGACAAACAGCTGATTTTGTGGCTGGCCGGTATGGTGAAAAAGGAGAATAAACTCATTCAGGAACAGACACTGCAGTACTTTCTTCAGATTGTGGAGCATGATATGAATGGCATGCGGCAGGAGATGGAGAAGCTGATCTGTTATGTTGGACAGCGCCAGGTGATCGAGAAGGCAGATGTGGATGCAGTTTGCTGTGTATTTGTGGAGAACAAGATTTTTGACATGATCCGGGCTGTGGCCGAGAAGAACCAGAGGCAGGCAATGCAGTTATACGATGATCTGGTGACTTTGAAGGAGCCGCCGATGCGCATTCTCTATTTGATCATCAAACAGTTTAATACATTGTATGAGATTCGGGATCTTGCTGTTCAGGGCTATCCGGCATCGGCTATTGCTGAAAAGACAGCCATTCGTGACTTTATTGTCAAACGGAATATTTCCCTGGGAAGACATTTTGAACTGTCGGCACTCAGACAGGCGGTGGAAGATGGTACGGAACTGGAAGAAGCAGTGAAGACCGGAAGGATTACAGACCGTCTTGCGGTGGAGATGATGATACAAAAATACAGCAGAGCATAATATGCTGCTAAGGAATAAGTCCCCTGACATCGGATATCCTGAAAATGAAGGAATCTGGTGGCAGGGGACTTTTGGACCTGAATATGAAAAAAGAAGTGTACTGAGGGTTTGTACACTTCTCTTGCGTTTATCTTTACAGATATTAGTTCATCTTATTAACAGCAACTGTCATTCTTCCGATCTTTCTGGAAGAAGTGTTCTTGTGGTAAACACCCTTGGATGTTGCCTTGTCGATGATGCTTGTTGCGCTTAATAAAGCAGCCTTAGCAGCTTCCTTATCACCAGCAGCGATAGCAGCATCTACTTTCTTAACAGCTGTCTTAACACCTGATTTAATCATTTTGTTTCTTAAAGCCTTTGTCTGATTAACAAGGACTCTCTTCTTTGCAGATTTGATATTAGCCAATTCGTACACCTCCAAACGATAATCATTTTATAGATGTGTTATGCATTAACCCGGACACGGACGTCTAATGTAAACATACCTCTATATGATATAGGAGAAAACAAGATTTGTCAAGCATAAAAACTAAAAAATGTGTAAAAAATTAGTAGTATACGGGACAGTTATGATGAGATATGGCATCAGATAGGAGAATAGTATGGATTTTATGAATGAGAGTATGCGCAGTGATCTTGTGATTGAGTATGCGGAACGCTTTTACAACAGCAGTGAGCATGATGGCCGGCAGCTGCCGGGGGTTGAGTTTGATGAGGGGGTTGAGTCGGAGCACCGCATCAAGGTGACGGATGTGAAGATTGTGGATGAGGAGGGGGAGAAGGTGATCGGTAAACCGATGGGACGGTATATTACGGTTGAGGCGGTGCATTTGCCGGATAGAGATGATGATTATCATCAGGCGGCAACAGAGGTGTTGATGCGTCAGCTGCAAAAACTGCTGCCGGATTTCAAAGACAAAAAAGTGCTTGTGGCGGGCATTGGTAATCGTGAGATCACACCGGATGCACTGGGACCCCTTGTGGTGGAGCATCTTTTTATTACACGGCATTTAATTGAAAAGTATGGCAGGGATTCGGCGGTTGTGAAAGATATGGGAAATGTCTGTGCGGTTATTCCGGGAGTCATGTCGCAAACTGGTATGGAAACAGCTGAAATCCTGCATGGACTGGTTAGAGAGATCCAACCGGATGTGCTGATCGCTGTGGATGCGTTGGCAGCCAGAAGTATCCGCAGACTGGTGACCACGATTCAGCTGACAGATACCGGTATTCATCCCGGTGCGGGGATTGGCAATAAACGTTATGAATTGACGCAAAAAACACTGGGCATTCCGGTTATAGCCATCGGAATGCCGACAGTGATCGATGCGGCAACGATTGTGGCGGATACGATGGAATCTCTGATGGGTGTCCTGAATCAGAATGAAATGCTGAAAAAAGCGGTGAAGGTGACAGAACAGTTTACGCATGAAGAAAACTATATGCTGATGAGGGAACTGATGGAACCACAGATGACAAACCTCTTTGTAACGCCGAAGGATATTGACGAAGCTGTCAGACGGATCAGTTATACCATATCGGAAGCGTTGAATTCTCTGTGCCATCAGATTTGACAGAGTCTAATTTATCCGAAGGTGAATATACTGTATAGAAGTGGACAACGCAGGTGACCGGCTGGCAGTAAGGGGGCGGGTATTAAGATATGAAAAGAAAGAGGACAGGATTCATACGTATGGGCGCCTGGATCATGATCGGATTACTGGCAGCTGATATTATTTTACAGCTGTCGGGTTTGGGAGGAAATGTACAATGGGATTGGCATGAGATGGGAAAAAGAATTTCATACAGAATGTTTCAGACAGCTGTTGATCAGGCAAATCCGGCGGCGGCTTATCATATGCGGAGAACGCACAAACTGATCCGGTCAGAATATGTGCCGTCACCGGAAGATCTTGAAGCAGTTGCGGAAGAAAATTCAGCGGCACTTTTGGAGGATATGGCCGGGGAGAACTCAGAAGCTGTCAGGGCGGCAGAGGCGGAGAGTAAAACAAATACGGCAGAAAGTGAGACAGGCACTGAATATGTGGAAACCCTTGCCGGGGTGCCGACAGGGGAAATATATTCTGAAAAAGCACTGATGGATCCGGACTTTTTGCTGGAACATTTTTATACAGTGGATCCCACAACATCGGCAGACAGCACCTTGATCAATGGCGGCGATTTGTTAGAAAAAGATATGACGATTGATCTGCAGGGGGAAGCACCGAAAATACTGATCTATCATACGCATTCACAGGAGGGGTATGCAGACAGTGAAGCGGGCAATACTTCGGATACCGTTGTGGGTGTGGGTGAACAATTAAAAAAAGTATTGGAAGAAAAATATCATGTGGCGGTTTATCATGATCTGTCTGTTTATGATATGCAGGATGGCAAGGAGGACCGGAATATGGCGTATTCCCAGGCGGCAGTGGCAGTCCGGAACATTCTGGAAGAAAATCCTTCCATAGAAGTAACGATTGATTTACATAGAGACGGTGTGCCGGATCATGTTCATCTGGCGACGGAAATCAATGGAAAAGAGACCGCACAGATCATGTTTTTGAATGGCATGTGCAGAAATTCGGAGGGCAATGAGAATAATTTTGCACAAAATCCGAATCTCTCGGACAATCTGGCCTTCAGTCTCCAACTGCAGTTGAAAGCAAAAGCCTATTTCCCGGAACTTGTGCGGCATATTTATCTGAGGGCCTATCGATATAATCTACATTTTAAGCCTCGTTCCCTGTTAGTGGAGGTGGGAGCCCAGAACAATACTGTTGCAGAGGCAAAAAATGCCATGGAACCGCTGGCAGATATCCTGTATGCGGTACTTTCGGGGAAATAGTACAGGCAGCTTCAGAAAAACAATGCTGCCGCTTTCGGGAAAATAACCTGTTGTACATTTTTGGCTGTGTATGCTATACTTATTCCAGTGAAAAAGCAGGAGGAATGTAAAGTGCATATAGATCAGAGTAAAATTAGAAACTTTTGTATCATTGCCCATATCGATCACGGCAAATCAACACTGGCAGACCGTATTATTGAGAAGACAGGTACTCTGACCAGCCGTGAGATGCAGGCACAGGTACTTGACAACATGGAGCTTGAACGTGAACGTGGTATTACAATCAAGTCTCAGGCTGTGCGTATTGTATACAAAGCCAAAGATGGTGAAGAATATATTTATAACCTGATTGATACTCCGGGACATGTGGATTTCAATTATGAAGTGTCACGAAGCCTGGCAGCCTGTGACGGTGCGATCCTTGTGGTGGATGCAGCGCAGGGTGTTGAGGCACAGACACTGGCCAATGTCTATTTGGCACTGGATCACGATCTGGATGTTATGCCGGTTATCAACAAGATCGATCTGCCAAGTGCGGATCCTGACAGAGTTGTCAGTGAAATTGAAGATGTTATTGGTATTGAGGCGGAGGACGCGCCGAGGATTTCTGCAAAGAACGGTCTTAATATAGAAGATGTTCTGGAGCAGATCATTGTGAAGATCCCGGCACCGACAGGGGATGAGAATGCACCGTTGAAGGCCTTGATCTTTGACTCGGTTTATGATCCTTATAAGGGTGTCATTGTTTTTTTCAGAGTGCGTGAAGGCAAGATCGCCAAAGGAACGAAGGTACGGATGATGGCCACCGGTGCAGAATTTGAAACTGTGGAAGTTGGTTATTTTGGTGCAGGCCAGTATATTCCATGTGATGAACTGTCTGCAGGTATGGTCGGCTACATGACAGCCAGCATTAAGAATCTGAAGGAGACAAGAGTCGGTGATACCATTACAGATGCGGAGAATCCATGTGCAGAACCGCTTCCGGGCTACAAGAAGGTGAATCCGATGGTTTACTGTGGGCTCTATCCGGCAGATGGTGCCAAGTATCCGGATTTGAGAGATGCCCTGGAGAAGCTTCAGCTGAATGATGCTTCTTTATATTATGAACCGGAGACATCCATTGCACTGGGCTTTGGTTTCCGATGCGGTTTCCTTGGACTTCTCCATCTGGAGATCATTCAGGAACGTCTGGAAAGAGAGTACAATCTGGACCTCGTCACAACCGCTCCTTCGGTTGTTTACAGGATCCACAAGACAAACGGTGAGATGATTGAGCTGACGAATCCGTCCAACATGCCGGATCCTTCAGAAATCGAATATATGGAAGAGCCGATTGTGTCTGCAGAGATCATGGTGACAACAGATTTTATCGGTCCGATCATGGATCTCTGCCAGGAACGTCGCGGCGTCTATCTTGGCATGGAATATATTGAGACAACAAGAGCACTGATGAAGTATGAGCTGCCGCTGAATGAGATCATCTATGATTTCTTTGATGCATTGAAATCGCGCTCCAGAGGTTATGCTTCATTTGATTATGAATTAAAAGGCTACGAACGTTCAGAACTCTGCAAACTGGATATTCTGGTTAACAGAGAGAATGTGGATGCCCTGTCATTTATTGTTTTTGAAGGTTCTGCTTATGAGCGCGGCCGTAAGATGTGCGAGAAGCTGAAGGAAGAGATCCCGAGACAGCTCTTTGAAATCCCGATCCAGGCGGCTATCGGAAGCAAGATCATTGCCCGTGAAACTGTCAGAGCCATGAGAAAGGATGTCCTTGCCAAGTGTTACGGCGGTGATATTTCACGTAAGCGTAAGCTCCTTGAGAAACAGAAGGAAGGTAAGAAGAGAATGCGTCAGGTAGGTAATGTGGAGATTCCTCAGAAGGCCTTTATGAGTGTTCTCAAGCTTGATGAAAAATAATATGGCGGACATGAACAGAGGTCCCCTTGGTTTATACCTGCATTTTCCGTTTTGTGTGCGGAAGTGCAGGTATTGTGATTTTCTCTCTTTTCCATCAGATGAAGCCGGACGGGAGGCTTATTTGCAGAGATTAAAGAAGGAAATCATAGTCAGGGGTGAGAAATATCAGGATTATAGTATAGAAACATTATTTATCGGAGGGGGCACGCCTTCGCTGATGACAGGACAGCAGCTGACAGAATTACTGGATACAGTCAGAACGGCCTTTCATGTTTCTCCTTCCGGTGAGTGGACCATGGAATGCAATCCCGGTACCACAGATGCTGAAACCCTCAAGATTTATCGGGCGGCAGGCATTAACAGACTCAGCTTCGGCCTGCAGTCCATGAATGATGAAGAATTAAAATATCTGGGACGTATTCATACAGCGAAACAGTTTTTGGATAATTATCAGGCAGCCAGGAAAGCGGGTTTTGAGAATATCAATATTGATCTGATGTCAGCACTGCCGGGACAGACAACAGATTCCTGGCTGGACACACTGAAAAAAGCGGCAGCACTGGAACCGGAACATTTATCCGCATACAGTCTGATCATTGAAGAGGGCACACCTTTCTGGAAGCTTTATGGTGACGATCGGAGTGGCGAAGCGGATGTGGAGGGCATTATTGCTGACGGTGGAGCCGGTCAGCAGGGGAAAGCAACAATACCGGCATTGCCGGATCAAGACAGCAGAGAGACTGACAGCGGATTAGTGATGAAGGAAAAGACCGGGCTTCCCGCACTGCCGGATGAGGACAGTGAGCGTGAAATGTATCATCTGACAAAGCGGATTCTGGCAGAACGGGGTTATGAACGATATGAAGTCTCCAATTATGCCAGAAAGGGTTTTGAATGCCATCATAATCTGATGTACTGGCGCCGGAAGGATTATCTGGGCCTTGGATTGGGGGCAGCCAGTATGGTGGGCGAAAGACGCTTTTCAAATACCTCGGATATCTCGCGGTATATGCAGGATTTTGCCTATTGTCAGGAAGAGATTTTGGACAGGAAAGCTCAGATAGAGGAGACCATGTTTCTTGGGCTTCGCTGCACTTTGGGTGTATCAGATCAAACTTTTAAGGAAAAATTCGGAGAGAGTATGATGAATATTTACGGCGATATCATCAGACAATATGTATCGGAGGGTTTCCTTACTTATCATGAAGAAAAGGGCAGACTGGCATTTACAGAATCGGGAATGGATGTCAGCAATTGGATCTTGTCGGATTTTCTTCTATAAAAAAGAACAATTTTTGAAAAAAACAAAAAAATCATCATTTTCCACTTGACAAAAGGTGGCTATGGTGATATTTTTGTATACAGAAGATGTTAGCACTCCAACACGATGAGTGCTAACAATGAAAGGGAGTGAGAAATCGATGGAACTGGATGAGCGTAAGATTAAGATTTTGAATGCGATTATACAGACTTATCTGGAAACAGGTGAGCCGGTAGGGTCGAGAACTATTTCCAGATTCACCGATTTGAAGCTCAGTTCAGCAACAATCAGAAATGAGATGTCGGATCTTGAAGAGATGGGATACATTTTACAGCCGCATACATCGGCAGGACGTATTCCTTCTGATAAGGGCTATCGTTTCTATGTTGACAATCTGATGAAGGTTAAGCCCGAAGAGGTTGTGAGACAGAATGAGATGATGGTTCAGAAGGTCGACAAGCTCGAACAGGTTCTGAAACAGGTGGTGAAGCTGCTGGCGACGAATACGAATTATGCTTCGTTGATCACAGCACCCCAGAGCCAGAAGAACAAGCTTAAGTTCATTCAGCTGACAAGGGTGAATGAAGAGCAGATTCTGGCGGTGATGATGTTGGAAGGCAACATCATCAAGAACAAGATTTTGACTGTGGATGAGCTCGTTGAAGAAGAGGAAGTTGTGAAACTGAATCTTCTGCTGAACACTTATCTTCAGGGGCTGAGCCTTCAGGAAATCAACATGGAACTGCTTCAGACAATGAAGCGGCAGGCACAGGGACACCGTAAGATTATCAGTGATCTGATTGATACGATTGTTGAAGCAATTCAGGAGGAGGATGATACCGAGATTTACACAAGCGGTACGACGAATCTGCTGAAGTATCCTGAGCTGGCAGACAGAGAGAAGGCAGGACAGCTTTTATATACGCTGGAAGAGAAACAGGGACTTAATGAACTGATCACAGCAGGTGAGAATGATCTTAAGACGATTGTTTTTGAAAAAGCAAATACGACCGGTGGAGCAGCAAATATGGGTATGGGACCGCTTGGAATCGGAACGAAGATCCAGAAACGTGATTTTAATGAAATCACAAAGGATGAGGCATATGATATTCATATGAAATATACCCATTACCGTGTTGATGCCGATCTGGTTCAGACTTATTTTGAAAAATCTGCAGATACCATTGAATGGCTGGAAGATATGGGTGTTGAGTTTGCCGGCGCATTCCGTTATTTTGCCGAATCTGCGGCTACCTGGCATATCGTAAAACCGGAAAACGGCGTGATCGGACCGAGAGCAGCAGGCCCGATGGTTCGTATCATGACAGAGAAAGCAAAAGAACTTGGCGCAGAAATTTATCTTGAGACACCGGTTAAGAGCCTGATCATGGAAGATGGCAAATGTGTCGGTGTACATGCAGTGGATAAAAATGGCGAAGAGATTGAAGCCCGCGCAAAAGCTGTTGTAGTAGCAACCGGTGGTTTCGGTACGAATAAAGAGATGATCAAAGAGAACTTTGGCTATGACCTGTGGGAGAACTTCTTCCCGTTCAACGTACCGGGTACAGCAGGTGAAGGTCTGAACATGATGTGGGAGGCAGGCGCTCAGAAATACGGCGCTAACATCGAGATGATCTATCAGCTGAAAGACAACATGAACTGGTTCCTCATGGATGCCGTTCTGCGTCAGCCAAACCTTCTGATCAACCAGAGGGGCGATCGTTTCATGAATGAGGATCGTATGGGAAATACCACATTTACCGGAAATGCCATCGACCTTCAGCCGGGACATTATGCATACTGCATCATGGATGACGGCATCCTGAAATACTACAGAAAAAATGGCCCGGACATCTTCGACATCGTACATCCGGAAGAAGCATTTGACGCAGTAGGACCGGAGTTCGAGCGTGCAGTCGAAGAAGGATATGACGGATACTTCGAGGCAGACACTATCGAAGAGCTTGCAGAAAAACTTGGAATTGATCCGGAGAAACTGGAAGAGACTATCGAAGATTACAACGATATGTGTGACTGCGGATACGACAGCCAGTTCAACAAAAACCCGAAATTCCTTCATCCGATCACTGGTAAAGGAAAATACAGAGTTGGTAAATTCTATATCGCTGCATACGGTACTATCGGCGGCGTTCGCGTAAACAAATACTGTGAAGTACTGGACAAAGATCTGAACCCGGTTCCGGGTCTGTACAGCGCCGGCAGTGATGCAAACACCATCTATGGCGACAGCTACAACTTCACACTTCCGGGCAACACGATGGGATTTGCAGTAAACTCCGGACGTATGGCAGGCGAAGCAATCGCAGATTATATTGACGAGCTGGATGACTAAGTTGCGTTTATGTGTGAAATAAGTGTTGGTATGGAATTGCTGAAAATACTAACACATATAAACATTAGGAATCTGGCATTTGTTTGAACGATATTTTAGCAGCTGATGGGTATGTTATGGTATAAATAAATGGTATATGGATAAAAATGAGAATAAAAAGGGACTCCGGATACAGCAGGTGGCTGCGGCTGTATCGGACGTTTGAAAAAAAGACACAGTCTGTTACTCTTTGGTCGGAAGGGCGGGCTGTGTTTTTTTATGGAATAACGCAGATGATTCAAATTAAACAGGGGTATTAGCTGTACTTGAATTCAGTGAACAAAATAACGTATAATGTCTGAGAGTAGAGGGGCTTTGTTTGAAAGAAGATTGGAAATGGTTATGCATATATGAAAGAAATGCACAGTATTTTCAGTCTTTTAAATATCAGAGTAAAAAATAATAAGATAAATACAGGCGGTTTTGATACTGCCGGAGATTTTTTGGGGAGAAACAATTAATGACAATTGTGCAGTTAAATTGTTTTGTAGAGGTGGCATTCTGTCTGAATTTTACGGAAGCAGCAAAACGATTAAATATCGTCCAGTCAGTCGTAAGCCATCATATTTCTGAACTGGAAAATGAATTGAAGGTAAAGCTGTTTACCCGAAATAATAAAACAGTTTGTTTAACATATTCAGGGGAACTT